>Ga0247668_1000056_pt1 | contig 41121 bp, 30 predicted proteins | sample CNK09_metaG_FD_182737 | JGI IMG/M metagenome (GOLD analysis project Ga0247668, IMG submission 182737) | Soil microbial communities from Purdue University Martell Research Forest, Indiana, United States - CNK09 | ecosystem: Environmental > Terrestrial > Soil > Temperate forest > Bulk soil...
TGCCCTCCCGGTCGAGGAAGGGGAAGTGGCCGTCATCGGCACGATGAACAACGCCGGCACGGTGCTGATGACCATCGCCGACATGAGCGTCGTCGAAGCGGTGATGGAGGTCGACGAGACCGACGTCCCGTCCGTGAAGGTCGGCCAGCGCGCCACGGTCACCATCGACGCCTATCCGAACAAGACCTTCCCCGGTCTCGTGACCGAGGTGGCCTCGAGTCCCATCAAAGTCAACGGCGTCGCCCCCGGCACGACGCAGGCGGTGAACTTCGAAGTCAAGATCCAGGTCGAGAATCCGCCGCCGGGCGTCCGCCCCGGCTTTTCCGCCTCCGCGGACATCATCACCGGCACGCGCCCGAAAGCGCTGGCCATCCCCATTCAGGCTCTGGTCGTGCGCGAGAAGCCGGGAACCACGGTTGGAAAGCCGCAGGACGAGGAGGGCGTCTTCGTCGTGCAGAACGGCGCGGTGAAATTCGAGACCGTGAAGACCGGCCTCTCCGGCGACAGCGCCATCGAGCTCGTGAGCGGCGGCAAGGAAGGCCAGCAGATCGTGACCGGCCCCTTCCGCGCGCTGCGGGAGATCAAGGATGGGACGAAGGTGAAGGAGATGCCGAAGGAGAAGGATGGGGCTCCGGGCGGGGGGAAGGGCTAAAAGCGAAATGTCGAATGTTGAATGTTCAATGTTGAATGTTGAATGTTGAATGCAATGGCAGGGTCGATCGTAGGCGCGACTTTCCATTGAACATTCAACATTGAACATTGAACATTCAACATTAAGCCTTTCAACCACGACCGCCGACCGCATAACAACCGACAACCGATAACCGACAACCGACAACCATCTCATGGACACCCTCCGCATCGCCGCCGGCGCCCTCTCCGCGCACAAGCTTCGCAGCTTCCTCACGCTGCTCGGCGTGATCATCGGCGTGATGACGGTCATCGCCGTCGTCTCCATCATCTCCGGCCTCAACTCCTACATCGCGGAGAAGGTGTTCACCCTCAGTCCGGACGTCTACATCGTCACGCAGTTCGGGATCATCACCAGCCGCGAGCAATTCCTGGAAGCGGTGAAGCGGAAGAAGATCGACTGGCACGACTACGAGGCCATCCGCCAGAGCTGTACGCGATGCGCGGCCGTCGGCGCGCAGGAGACCGGCCAGTACACCGTCAAGTACGGCTCGCAGAAACTCAACGGCGTCCGCGTGCAGGGCGGCACGGCCAACATCGGTGAGATCAGCAACGTCGACGTCGAAGAAGGACGTTTTTTCACATCTATCGAAGACCAGCATGCGGCGATGGTGGCCGTCATCGGCTCCGACGTGAAGGACCAGCTCTTCGGCAAGCTCGATCCGCTCGGCCGCACCATTCGCATCGCCGGCCATCCCGCGCGCGTGATCGGGTTGCTGCGCAAGCAGGGGTCGGTCCTCGGACGGAGCCAGGACAATCAGCTCTACATGCCGCTCTCTTCGTACGGCAAGGCCTTCGGCACCAAGCGCGGCCTCGATCTCTTCATCAAGGCCGCGGGCGGCGTTCCGGGGCTGGAGAGATCGCTCGATCAGGTGCGGGTGCTGATCCGCAGCCGGCGGAAGACGGGGTTCCGCGCCGACGATCCGTTCGGTGTGGTCTCCGCCGAGGCGTTGCAGACGCTGTGGAAGAGCATCTCAGCGGCCGGATTCGCGGTGATGATCTTCATCTCCGGCATCTCGCTCGTCGTCGGCGGCATCGTCATCACGAACATCATGCTGGTGTCGGTCGTGGAGCGGACGCGCGAGATCGGCATCCGCCGCGCCCTCGGCGCCCGCAAGCGCAACATCCAGTTTCAGTTTCTCACCGAGGCCATCCTGCTTTCCCTCGGCGGCGGCATTGCCGGCGTGCTCCTGGGCGTCCTGATCAGCTTCGGCATCGCCGCCGCCTTCCCGTTGCCGACACGCGTGACGCCATCATTGATCATCGCCGGTCTGGCCGTCGCCGTCATCACCGGCGTCACCGCCGGATTTTTCCCCGCGATGCGGGCAGCCAACCTGCCGCCGGTCGATGCGTTGAGGGCGGAGTGATGGGCGCGGTCTCGTGGTCTCGCGGTTGCGGGGTCTCGCGGTTGGTAAACCGTCAGGACACTTCCTTTGCCGCGAGACCGCGTAACCGCGCAACCGCGAGACCGCACACAAGGAGCCACCATGCGCGCTCGTGACCACATCCTCGCCGCCCGTGAAAACGTCCGCTTCGCGGCGCGTGCGCTGACGGCGTACAAGCTCCGCTCCGCGCTCACCGTCCTCGGAATCGTCATCGGGGTGACCACGGTCATCGCCATGGTCTCGATCATCGTCGGTTTCAACAACAGCGTAACCCGCGATTTCCAGTCGTTCGGCGCGACGCTCGTGCAGTTCCAGAAAACGGACCCGCAGTTCGGCCCGGGGAACGGCGACGAGTCGGAGCGCCAGCGCAAGAACCTGACCTACGAGGACGCGGAAGCGCTCAAGCGCCTTTGTCCCTCGATGCTGGCCGTCTCACCGGAGCGTTATTGGTTTACCGGTCCCCGCGGCGTCAGTGTGCCCGACGTCATCTACAAGGGTCATGAAGCGACGCCCGACACCATCGGTGGGGTGAACCAGGACTACACCGTGGCTAACAATCATTTCGTCGGCGAGGGGCGTTTCATCAGCGACGGCGACGTTCGGTCCCACGCGGAGGTCATCGTCATCGGCTCATCGATTGGCGATACGCTTTTTGCCCGCAGTGATCCCATCGGCAAGGAAGTGTCGATCTCCGGTCACAAATTCACCGTCATCGGGGTCATGGAGAAGCAGGGCGCGACGTTCTTCGAATCGACCGACCAGCACGCCTACATCCCCATCACGAGCTTCGACGCCCATTTCCCCTGGATCAAGCGGGACATCGGCGTGAACATCGCCACCGTCCCCCGCAAGCCGGAGTGGGTCGACCGCATCACCGAGGAGGGGACGGCCGTGCTGCGGGCGCGGCGCAAAGTGCCCTTCAACAAGCCGAACGACTTCGGCCTCCTCACGCCCGACAAGCTGATCGGAAACTTCCGCGCCATAACCGGCGGCATCACGTTGGCGATGATCTTCATCTCGTCGATTGCACTATTGGTAGGAGGCGTCGGCGTGATGAACATCATGCTCGTCTCCGTCACCGAGCGAACGCGCGAGATCGGCGTCCGCAAAGCCATCGGCGCCGTTCGCCGCGACATCGTCATGCAATTCCTCACCGAGGCCATGACGCTATCGGGCATGGGCGGCGCCATCGGAGTGGCCCTCGGCATGCTCATCGCGCTGATCGTGCGCAAGGTCAGCCCGCTGACGACAGCGACGCCGCTCTGGTCGATCGTGGTCGGCCTGGCTGTCTCGATCTCGATCGGGCTGTTTTTCGGGATCTACCCGGCGTACAAGGCGGCCAGGTTGGATCCGATCGAGGCGTTGCGGTACGAATAGCCTACGTGGGATACGCAAGGCTCAGGAGATGTGATGGCGATCATCCCGACCGTTCGTTGCCGAAGCATGCGGAAGTCACTGGCGTTCTATACCGGTGTGCTCGATTTCGAGCGTGTGGATGGCGCGTGAGCTCTATGTCGACGATCCGGACGGCAACACGCTGAGGTTCACGCAGGCGTAGTACTCACGCGGAGGCGCGGAGGAGATAGGAGGACTTCTTTCTCCGCGCACTCCGCGCCTCCGCGTGAGTCTTTCAGGCTTGTGAGAGCAGCCCCCCGAACGAAACCCCGCCCACCCGTGTTGTTAGGTACATGAAGAACTCATGGACCGGCGGGGAAGTCACCGTCCAGCCTGATGGGGGGGAGCTTGCGGTGGCGGTTCATCGCTGCGAGCCGGGGGCGTTCGAGCGGCTCATCGACCGGTTCGAGCAGCCCCTTTTCACCTACGCGCACGGCATCCTGCAGAACGCCTTCGACGCTCAGGAAGTGGTGCAGGACGCCATGATGCGCGCGCACAAGGCACTCACCAGGCAATACGACGAGGCGCGATGTGCGGCGCTCCTGCTCCGGCCGTGGCTGTTCAAAACGGTGCGTAACCTTTGTCTCAACAAGCGCCGCTCGAAGCGAAGCTCGCTGGAGCAACCGCTGGAAGCATTCGACGATGGCCGGCTCGGACCGTTCGTGGCGCTGGAAGGGTCGGAGCTGGAGCGGAAGGAAGAGGTCGAGCTGCTGCGGCGGGCCATGGCCCTGCTTCCGGACGACGCCCGCGAGCTCATCGTGCTGCGGTTCATGGAAGAGATGTCCTACGCGGAGATCGCCAAGACGGTCGGATCGACCGAGGCCGCGCTCCGCGGGAAAGTGTTCCGGTCGCTCAAGCTGCTCCGAGACGCACTGGAACAAAAGGGGGTGGCGTATGCAATGTAGGAATGTACTGACCCGAATCGATGCACTTCGCACCCGCGAGCTCGCCCCGATCGAACAGACGGCCGTCGAGCAGCACCTGCGCACCTGCCGCAGTTGCGACGCCTCGCAGGCCGACGTCGACCATCTCGCCGATGCCGTCAAATCGCTCGCTCTCGCTCCGCCCAGCTCCTGCCGCGACGCCTGTTGCGAGGCCGCGGCCGATTCCTTCGACCGCGTCGAAGAGGTCTGGGTTGCCTTCTCCAACGGCCGCATCCGGATGATCGCTGAAGCCGATTCCATCGACGAGATCCGCCAGACCTACGCGAAGAAGTACGGACGCGTTCTCGAGCCGGCCACGATCCCGGCGGCTTTGCGCCGTCAGGTCCTGGCCGCGGTGCACGGTGAGGGGGTGGAGTCGCCGAAGGTCGATCTCGATGCCGCGAACGATCTGGAGCACGACGTCCTCCAAACCCTGACCCGCATTCCTCGGGGCGAGGTGCGCACGTACGCCTGGGTGGCCCGTCAGGCCGGCCGTCCCCGCGCCGTCCGCGCCGTGGCCAACGTCATCGCCCGCAACGCCGTGCCGTACGTGGTGCCGTGTCACCGCGTGGTGCCGTCGTCGGGCGGGATCGGCAACTACATCTTCGGCAGCGCCACCAAGCGCGCACTGCTGGAGCGCGAAGGGGTCGACGTCGACCAGCTCGATGCGCTGGCGAAACAGAACGTCCGCTACATCGGCTCCCGCACCACGCACATCTTCTGCTTCCCCACTTGCCGCGACGCCAAGCGGATCCAGGAGAAGAACCGCGTGCCGTTCCGCGATGCCGATGTGGCGATGGAGAGCGGGTACCGCCCGTGCCGTCATTGCCAGCCGGTGGCAGCGTAGCGGGGTTGCGCGGTCTCGCGGTTGCGGGGTCTCGCGGTGTGCGAATCGATGGACTGTGAGGAAATGATGACTGCTTTGATGCTCGATGAGTCTTTCACCCCGAGACCGCGCAACCGCGAGACCGCGAGACCCCGTCCGCAACCCCGACAACACGCCATCTCCATCCCCGCGAGAACCTTCACCGGCGATTTCTGGTTCACCCACCGCACCCCCGACCGCCTCTGGTTCGCCCTCGGCGACGTAGCCGGGAAAGGTCTGCCGGCGGCGGTGGTGATGGCGATGATCCAGGAGGAGCTCGAGCACCGCATCGTGTCGTGCGCGCGCGCGGGCTGCGATCCGGCCACGACGATGATGCGCCTCGATGCCTTCCTCAAACCGCTCCTCCCCTCGAACCGCTTCGCCACCGCCGTCATCGGCTGGCTCTGCAACGACGGCAGCCTGACCCTCGTCAACGCCGGCCACTGCCCGCCGATGATCGTCCGCGCGGACGGCAACATCGAGGAGATCGACTCCACCGGCCCCGTGGTCGGCATCGTCCCCAACTCCCGCTGGTCGTCGGCGACGATCACCCTCGACCCCGGCGACCTCCTCGTCCTCTACAGCGACGGCGTCATCGAATCCCCCTCCGCCGCCGGCGACGATTTCGGAACCGACGGCATCGTCCGCGCCCTGCCGGCCGACGCCTGCCCCGTCACCGTTGCCACCGCCATCGTCGATGCCGCCACCCGCCACGCCGCCAGCGGCGTGCGGTACGACGACCTCACGGTGCTGGTGATCGGAGCGTGAAGCAGAACCCCCTGGGACCGCGGGCGTCTCGCCCGCGCTTGTACGCAGCAGGATGCCGAGCATCAAACGCGGTCGAGACGCCCGCGGTTCCAGGGACGCTTCTTCAGTGCCAGACCTTCGTTTTGCATTTCGTTACCATCCAAGTGACCTGGAATAACTGACGAGTGAGCGCGGCCGATCAGGTGAGCTGTCACAAGTGATTGTGTGGCAATGGGTAGCAGTCACCAAGAAGAACAGAGGTCTGAAACCCCAGATCTGAACGGTAGATCCGCAGAGCAGAAAGTCTGCTCCGCAGAGCAGAAAGTTTGCTCCGCAGAGCAGAAAGTTTGCTCCGCAGAGCAGAAAGTCAGCTCCGCAGAGCAGAAAGTTTGCTCCGCAGAGCAGAGAGTTTGTTCCGCAGAGCAGAGAGTCAGCTCCGTAGAGCAGAAAGCTTGCTCCCGACCCGAGGTCACCGGTCTGCAATTGCGCTCGACGGGTGACCGTCAGTGTCCGGACAGACCAGGCCTCGATAGTCAGGCAGGGCAGGACACCAGTCATCAAGGAGAGTGGCAGCCGACGAATGCTCGTCGCCGGCGAAGCCGGCTTGAGCTCGTAGCCCCCGGCTTTAGCCGGGGGAAAACGGCGTCCCCAGGTTGGCAGCCCGCTTTGAGCGGGCGACAGATGAGCGGTCGACGGCAGCTCTGTCGCCCGCTGAAGCGGGCTTGGAACAAATTGATGGCCCGTATTTTCCCCCGACTGAAGCCGGGGGCTACGCTCTTAAGCCAGCTCCGCTGGCAGGCTGTTCAGCCGGATGGAACACTCTTGCGACCAGGCGGAATTGGTCAACGTTGTCGAAGTCTCCCGGAGTCCGTGAATACACTCCCGGAGTCCGTGAATACACTTCCGGAGTCAGTGAATACACTCCTGGAGTCTGTGAATACACTCCCAGAGTCTATGAATACACTCCCGGAGTCCATGAATACACTCCTGGAGTCTGTGAATACACTCCCAGAGTCCGTGAATACACTCCCGGAGTCCATGAATACACTCCCGGAGTCTATGAATACACTCCCAGAGTCTATGAATACACTCTCGGAGTCTATGAATACACTCCCGGAAGTCGCCGCAAATTCCGGAATTGGTGACTTACTCGTCGGGAAGGCGCCGCATCTTCCGGAATTGGTGTCTCACTAGCCTGGACGAGTGCCTTCCGCCTCGAGACACCGACGTCTCCCTCAGTGCGGAAGCGAATTAGTCAATCTGCGGGTTGTCGAATTGCCGAAGGTAAGCAGTGGACGGAGCGCTGCCGTCTCGGCGGCTGGCCCGACGGCAGCCTGCGCTAACCGAAGCCGAAGGGTCTCGCCGCCGCGTTCTCGCGCAAACTACCCCCACGCCATCGCCGCCTCGAACCCCGGCACCGCCGCCGCCAGCTCCTCGGCATGCGCGCACGCGACTCCCTCCAGTTCGCGCGACAACACCGAATCGACGGTCGTCTCGTCCCTCTTCGCGAACCATCGCAGCATCTCCCGCTGATATCGCGGAATCCTCGCCCGCAACTCCACCAGCCGTATCGCCTCCGGCAGCACCGCCGCCGCGTCATCGCCCAGCGCTTCTTCGATCGTGGCCTGATCCCACTTCTGCATCGCCACCGCGATCAGCTCCTCGCGCGCGATCCGCTGCCCGACCCGGTTCGAAACCGCTACAATCGCTCCATCCTCGATCTCCTTCTTCAGTTCCTTCAACGTCATGCCGAACAGCAACGCCGCCGTCATGAGGGCGCAGGATTGGCGAGGGGAGAGGAAGATGTTGCGGATGTCGTTGCGGGTGGTTTCGTCCATGTCTCGCTCCTCACTGTTTGTCAGAAAGGATAAATTCGCGACGGTCGTTTGTCAAGGCCTGCGTCATTCAAATGCGTCCTCATCGCGGCAATGAAGGACAGCTCGTCGGCGAACGTATTCGCGAGGTCCGCGTCGCCCGAGGACTAACGCAAGGCGATCTCGCCGAGCTTTGCGGGACGAGCATTGCTGCAATCAGTCACATCGAGCGTGGCACGAAGGTGCCGACGATTACGACGCTTGTGAGGGTCGCCGATGCGCTGGAGTGCAGGGTGACGAAGCTTGTCGATGTGCTAGACAAATTGCCTCTCCATGCGCCCAAACGGCGAAATTAACGATTGACTGATCTAGAGAGATCTCGGTGTCCTTCAGTTTTCGCGTGCGGGAGCGTTCAGTAGCCCGTTGCTGCCGGTAGAATGGGTGTATGCACGAGAAGCTAACCCGCGGCGAACTTAAGACGATGGTCCTTGACAATCTGCGTCAAAACCCGCGAACGTCGGTTGAAAACCTTATTCAGTTCGGCATAGAACGACCGCTAGGCAGAAGTTTGTTGAATGACGAGAGTCAAATGGTTCTCGAAATGTTGCACGAGCTCAGCAACGCGAACATCATCATGCATGGAGCTGATCGTGCGAATAACAAGTGGCCGTGGTTCGGTGTCACCGCTTACGGCCATGACGTTCTCTCGCGCAGTGGCCCGCCGTTGTACGACTACGACGGCTACATGGCGGCAGTTGCGGCAAAAGTCCCGAACATCGACCCTACAGTGGAGCACTTTCTAAGCGAGAGTCTGCGAGCATTTCAGGCAACGCTTTACTCGGCAGCGATGACTATGCTCGGGATCGCCTCTGAACGAGCCATCATTCTTTTGATCGAGAGTTACACGGATGCGATATCCGACGACGTCAACCGTGACAAGTTTCGGTTGCGGATCAGTGGCCGCGATATCTCCGCTGCCTATGGGCGCTTTCGTGAGTCTTTTAATAGTACGCGAGGACAAATCGCTGACGACACGCTCCCTCGCGAATTCGACGTTCACGTCGACGGTGTTTTTACATTCGTCCGGTTGCTTCGAAACTCAGTCGCTCATCCAGGATCTGTTCCGGATCTTAGTAACGCGATCGTGTACGCAAATCTCCAGCAGTTCGTCTACTACATCGGAGCCATCTTCGGGTTGGTTCGCTACTTTCAGGGCAACAAGATCACTGTTTGATGTGTTTGACATGTGGATAGTGTCGAGCTGGAGAGAGCCCGATTCCGGTTAGATCGGCCAAGCTCGCGGCTCGTAGGCGAGACGCCTACGGGCCAGCCGGCGAGACGCCAGCGCTCCGTTACACCGTCCGCCCCACAAACCCCGCCGCCACCGGCACCCGCCTTCCGGCCAGCGCCATCGCCACCTCCATATCGGGTTCGGCGAGTGGCCGCAGGAAGTCGCCTTCCATGACGGAGACGGCGATCCCGTCGCGGTAGGCGATACGGGTTCCCGCGATGGCGCGGATGCGGTCGGTGGTGGTGAGGATGCCGATGAGGTTTAACGGGTCGCAGGCGCTGATGACGGTGAGGTGGCCATCCGGCTGGGTGCGGCGGATCTCGCGGAGTTTCTCGACGGCTTCGGGCAATGCGAATTGTTCGCCGGACATGCCGGTGACGAAGCGGCCGCCGCGGCTTTCGCCGCGGGCTTCGAGGCGGCGGTAGACGCGGGCCAGCTCGCGCCAGGGGGCGGCGTTCGGTTCGCGGGTGAGGAGGCGGCGGAAGATGACGCCGTAGCGTTTCAGGAGGGCACGGGCCTGGGTCTCGACGGCTTCTTCGCGGTCGATGTCGGCGGTGAGGATGGCCCAGCGGCCGGCGCGTTCGGGTTTGCGTCCGATGAAACCGTCCGAGGTGATGAGGCCGGCGGTGACGAGCTCGGTGAGCGTCTCCGAGTCGTCGCCGAGGTCGCGGGAGAAGGAGGCGCCGCGGGTGCGGAGGGTGTCGAGGGTTTGTTGGGCGCGTTCGCTCAGTGTCACAGCGGTTTCGGTGAGCCAGGCGGCGGTGTGCTGGCGGGGGAAAAGGGCCACGCCGGTGGTGAGACGTGCCCAGCCGGCTTCGCCGCTGAAGCAGAGGGTGTCGAGCAGCGAAGGCTCGTATCGGTCGATACGCTGGGGGAGGATGTGCTTCTCCCAGGCGCCAGCGGGGATCTCGAAGCCGTCGAGTTGGCGGATGACTTCATGCAGTCCGTCGATGCCGGTGAGGCGGGTTGATGGGGCGACGTGCTGCCAGGAGAAGAGGAAGCGCATGAAATCGGCGGCGGTCACCGGTTCGATCTCGGCGCGGAGGCGGTTCAACGTATAGCGGTGGATGCGGGCCAGCAGTCGGCGGTCGCACCATTCAATGGCTGTTTCACGCGGAGAAAATGAGCCGCGGAGGATGGCGCCTTCGGATTCGAGTTTGAGGAGGGCGGCGTCGGCATCCGTTACGTCGATGTTGATGGAGGCCGCCAGCTCCGGGGCTGTGGTTGGGCCGAGGAGGGACATGCGGCCGCGGATGATTTCGACAAGGGCGTCTTCGCGTGTCCAGTCGCGGATTCTTGAAGCTGGGGCTGTGATGTCGGGGGTGATGGTTGGGTGGATGGCGAAGAGCTCGGGGAGTCTTTCGGCGGCTACCCAAGTGCCGGCAGGCACAGACAAGAGTGTCTGTGCCACATTTGTCCTGCAAGTGCCGGGGAGGTGCTCGTCTTCGGCTATTCGAGTGCCGGGCACAGACAAGAGTGTCTGTGTCACATTGGTCCTGCTTTTCTGTGACAAGTCTTCGTGATTGGGGCAAGGCCGTTGCCGTATGTGGCACAGACACTCTTGTCTGTGCTGTCCGGCTGGAAGCAGCAATGTCGCTCTTCGCGATGCCGCCAGCTCCGTGAACAGTTCGGGTGCGTCGACCTCTCCTTCGAGCAGGAAGCCGAATGTCAGCAGCGCGTCGTGAAGCTCATCGGCATCGCGGGGATCGGGTCTTGCTTCGTCGCGGACGCGTTCGATGGCGTTCGGATCGAGCGCGCCGAGGTCGTTGGAGGTGGAGCGGCGGGTCATCACGGCCTGCGTTCTGCGCTCCTCGAGGGGGGCATCGTCGAGGAAGGCGTAGGGCTTGGCGTTGAGGATCTCGTGGGCGAGCGGCGACGGTTCGGTGGTGTCGCGGGCAAGGCATTCGATCTCGCCGGCGTGGATGCGGGTGAGCACGCGGGTGAGGCCGTCGAAGTCCATCGCTTCTTCGAGGCAGTCGCGGACGACTTGGTTGACGAGGGGATGATCGGGGAGCTCGCGGTCGCCGGCCAGGTTCTCAGGACAGGCGGCGGCGTCGGGGAAGACGGCGGCCATGAGGTCGTCGGCCATGGCGCGCTGCAGCGGCGGCGGGACTTTGCGTCCGCCGCGGTTGCGGGGGATGGCCAGCGAGATGGTGGTGTTCCAGCGCCAGCGGGTCTGGAAGACCGGCGCGGCCAGCATGGCCTGCACGAGGACGTCGCGGGCGGTGGCGGGATGGAGGTAGCGGAAGACGTCGGCCAGCGGAAAGGAGTGCTGCGGGCCGAGCGACAGCAGCACGGCATCCTCGGTGGCCGCGGCTTGCAACTCGAAGTTGAACTGGCGGCAGAAGCGTTTGCGCAGCGCCAGCCCCCACGCTTTGTTGATGCGGCTGCCGAAGGGGGCGTGGAGGATGAGCTGCATGCCGCCGGATTCGTCGAAGAAGCGCTCGAGGATGATGGTGTCCTGCGTCGGCATGGCGCCGAGGGCGTTGCGGGCGTCGGTCAGGTAGTTGACGATGTCCTGTGCCGGTCCCGCGCTCATCCCGGTTTCGGCGACGACCCAGTCGGCTGACGTGGCGGCATCGCGAAAATCGCTGACTGCGCGCGACAACTCGTCGCTCCGCGCCGGCGCTTCGCCGAGCCAGAAGGGGATCGTCGGTGGGGCACCTTTGGCGTCGGCGACGCGGACGGTGCCGCTGATGACCTGCGTGATCAGCCAGGAGGCGTTGCCGAGCTGGAAGATGTCGCCGGCGTTGCTTTCGATGGCGAAGTCTTCGTTGAGCGTGCCGACGACGGTGTCGTCCGGCTCCAGCACCACCTTGTAATCGGCAACCTCTGGGATCGCTCCACCGGAGGTGATGGCCAGCATGCGCGAGCCGCGCCGTCCGCGGACGCGACGGTTGACTTCGTCGCGATGCACGAGCGCGCCGCGGCGGCCTCGCTTGGTGGCGAAGCCCTCGGCGACCATGGCCAGCACCTCATCGAAGTCCTTCCGCGAGAGATCGCGATACGGCCAGGCGCGCGAAATCAGCGCGAACAGTTCGTCTTCGCCGTAGTCGTCGCACGAGGTCTCGGCGACGATCTGCTGTGCCAGGACGTCGAGCGGCGCGTCGTGGGTGACGATGCGGTCGAGCGATCCGCGGCGGACTTCGCGCAGCAGGGCGGCACATTCGATGAGGTCATCGCGCGAGATGGGGAAGAGGCGGCCCTTGGGCAGGCCGGCGATGGTGTGGCCGGAGCGCCCGACGCGCTGCAGCAGCGTGGCGATGCGATGCGGCGAGGCGATCTGGCAGACCAGATCGACGTGACCGATGTCGATGCCGAGCTCCAGCGAGGCGGTGGCGACCAGCGCTTTCAGCCGGCCGTTCTTTAATCGCGATTCGGCGTCGAGACGCTTCTCTTTGGAGAGGCTGCCGTGATGCGCGGTGACGGCGTCTTCGCCGAGGCGGTCGCTGAGGTGGCGGGCGACGCGCTCGGCCATGCGGCGGGTGTTGACGAAGACGAGCGTGGTCTTGTGCTCGGTGATGAGCTGGGTGAGGCGGTTGTAGTAGTCCTCCCACACTTCGTTGGACATGACCGTCTCGACATCGGAGCGGGGGATCTCGATGGCCAGGTCGATGGTGCGTTTGTGGCCTTCGTCGATGATGGTGACCGGCGCATTGCCGGCCAGGTACTTCGCCACTTCCTCGATCGGCTTTTGCGTTGCGGAGAGGCCGAGGCGAAGGAGCGGCTTCTCGGCGACCTGCTGCAGCCGCTCCAGTGTAATGGCCAGATGGGCGCCGCGGCGGGTGCCGATGACGGCGTGGATCTCATCGACGATGACCGTGCGGGCGGTGCGGAGCATGTCGCGGCTGCGCTCGGCGGTGAGGAGCAGGTAGAGCGACTCGGGAGTGGTTACGAGGATGTGCGGCGGTCTGCGCAGCATGGCCGCGCGCTCGGAGGAGGTGGTGTCGCCGGTCCTGACCGCCGCGGTGATCTTCGGCGCCTCGAGCCCCATCTCATCTGCAAGTCTCTTGATGCCGCGGCGCGGCTCGGCAAGGTTCTTGTGGATGTCGGCGCTGAGCGCTTTCAGCGGCGAGATGTAGACGACGCGCACTTCATCCGGCAGGGGAGTGGTCGATCCTTCGATGTACAGATCATCGAGCGCGGTGAGGAATGCGGCAAGCGTCTTGCCGGAGCCGGTCGGTGCGGCGATGAGAGTGTGCTGCCGTTCGCGGATGGCCTCCCATCCGCGAAGCTGGACGGTGGTCGGCGTGCCGATGGTTTCGGAGAACCAGCGTTGGAGGACAGGGTGGAAGGGAGTCAGGGACATTTGAAGTCAGCAAGAATTATCTCACTGTCATCCTGAAGCTGCCCCTTCGGCTGCGCTCAGGGCAGGCTACGCCGCCGAGCGAGCGTCAGCGAGCGAGATGCGCGCAGGACGCTGAAGGATCTCCAGATGCGCAGACTGGGGCAGAAGCGCATCAGAGGTTTGTCATTTATCCAAATCAGCTCGATCTTCTTTGCGAGCCCATCCCCTGGGACGGTGGACCTCCTCACAGAAACTACAGTCTCGCTCCTACCCCAAGCAACGCAACTGGAGATCCTTCAGCGTCCTACGCGCATCTCTCTCGCTGCGCTCGCTCGGCGCTCCGGCAGCTTCAGGATGACAAATGGGGTGTAGGTTACGCACATGAAAGCAATCCGTGTTTCTCAAACAGGTGGCCGCGAAGTTCTCCAATACGTAGACCTCGCAACACCGAAGCCGGGAGCCGGCGAGGCGCTCGTTCGCATCAAGGCGATCGGCGTGAACTTCATCGATGTTTATCACCGCACCGGGCTGTACAAGATGTCGCTGCCGTTTACGCCGGGATCGGAAGCGGCGGGGATCGTGGAGGAGATCGGCGACGGCGTCGATTCGGTGAAGAAGGGCGATCGGGTGGCGTATGCGATGGTGCGCGGCGCGTACGCGGAGTATGCGGTAGCGCCGGCGGACAAGCTGGTGCCGCTGCCGTCGTCGATCGATGCGAAGACGGCCGCGGCGGCGATGCTGCAGGGGATGACGGCGCACTATCTCTCCGCGAGCGTGCATCGCATCGAGCCCGGCGAGGCTGTGCTGGTTCACGCTGCTGCGGGCGGGGTGGGAGCGCTGCTGACGCAGATGGCGAAGATGCGCGGGGCGCGCGTGTTCGGGACGGCGTCGGCCAAGCATCTGGAGATCGCACGCGAAGCCGGCTGCGATGTTGTGATCGATTACACGAAGGACGATTTCGAATCGATCGTGATGTCGGATACCGGGGGAGAAGGATGCGCCGCGGTTTACGACTCGGTCGGGAAGACGACGTTCGACAAGAGCCTGGAGTGCTGCGGTCTCCGCGCGACGCTGGCGCTGTTCGGACAGTCGAGTGGAACGGTGCCGCCGTTCGAGCCGGGACGTCTGGCGAAGAACGGCGTGTTCATGACGCGGCCGAGCCTCGGGCATTACACGAACACGCGCGAGGAGCTGCTCTGGCGTGCCGGGGATGTGTTGGGATGGATCGGGTCGGGAAAACTGAAGCTGCGCATCGACCGCGAGGTTCCGTTACGCGATGCCGCGGAGGCGCATCGCGCGCTGGAAGCAAGGGAGACGACGGGGAAGGTGTTGCTGATTCCGTAGCTGCGGCATTCGGCGCGTTGTCGGTTGTCGGTTCTCCGACGACAGCGTCGCGATGCGGTATCAACCGACAACCGATAACCGACAACGCGCGGCGAAGTACGCGCTGTTAACGCTTCCACTTCCAATTCGTAGCAATCAAGCATGAGCAGCGCGGCGAAATCGATGTTGATCGCGGTCGTGGTGGTCAGCGCCGGCGTTGCCGGCTGGTGGTTTCTCCACTGGCGCGGTGAGACACCGAAATCGAAGGAAGAGGTCGTCCGCGGAATCGACTCGAATCTGGTGACGCTGTCCGGGAAAGGCTTTGCGGGATCGGTCCTGCTGGCGAACGGCGGGGACGTTCTCATGATGCACGGTTACGGGCTCGCTGATCAGTCGAGCGGACGACTCGTCACGCCGGAGACCGGATTCGATATCGGTTCTCTGGTCAAGCCGATCACGGCGGTGGCTGTGTTGCAGCTCGAGAGTCAGGGGAAATTGCGGACCGAGGACAGCATCGGAAAGTTCTTTCCCGGCGTGCCGCCGGACAAGGGTAGGATCACGGTGAACGAACTGCTGGATCATTCGTCGGGATTGCCGGATTTCGTTGCGGCAGATTCTGCCGTGACGGAATACACACCGGACCTTGATTACCAGATCGTTTCCCGCGATGAGATCGTTCGCCGGGCATTACACGCGACGTTGATCTTTCCGCCGGGGAAGAAATCCGAGTACTCCAACCTGGGGTATAGCCTCCTCGGCGCGATCATCGAGAAGGTGTCGGGTCAGGGTTACGAGGCGTATGTGCAGGATCATATTTTCCGGCCGGCCGGGATGGCCAGGACCGGATACCTGATCCCGGGATGGAAGAACGGCGAGCTTGCGGTCGGATACTACAAAGGAGAACGCTGGGGAACGCCGCTCGAGCATCCCTGGATGGCGGATGGCCCGTCGTGGAACCTGCGCGCCAACGGCGGCATGCTCTCGACGGTTCAGGATCTCTACAAGTGGATCCAGGCGCTGGAAGGGAACGAGCTCCTCAGGCCGGTGGAGAAGGAGAAGTTCTTCGGTTTGTACGTGCACAGGAACAAGCGAGGAACGCGGACCATGGGCGCCGCCGGCAGCAATGACGTCTTCGACGCCTCCTATCTATGGTACATCGACGAACATCGAGTGCTGATCATGCTGACGAATTCGGACCAGTACCGGGCGGAGAAGATGATTCCGGATCTGGCGAAGGAGATGCTGCGGATCCGGTGACGGCTTCGCGTTATCGGTGGGGCGGCGCTTCGCGCGGCAATCGCGCCGTACCACCGACAACCGACAACCGAAAACGCGCAGCACGCGCCGTCATCGCAGCCGCGCCAGCTCTTCGCGGTCTGCGCCACACTCGTTCGCGGAGATGGCACGATCGGTCATCGCGTGCAGCGCCTCGATGTCACCGCGCGTGCGGGAGTCGTGGTCGTGGTAGATCTCTTTCAGCATCTGGAGAAAGTCGTCGTCGGTCGCGGGTTCGCTGGTGCGCTCGACGTAATCGAGACCGCTCTCGAGGATGTCGAAGGCGGTGCGGTTGTTGGCGCCCGTGACGGCCTGCACGGCCGCGCGGAACATGGGCGAAGCGGGGCGGTGCGGCAGATCGAGATGGCTGTCGAAGGTCAGGCTGCAGAGCCAGCTCAGCGTGTTGCCGTCGTCGAAGTTGCGGCAGGAGAACGTTTCCAGCATCCAGGAGTAGAAGACGTCGAGCCGGGGATCGAGAAAGAGGTAGTCGGCGCGGAGGTCGTGCTCGAAAAGGCGGCCTTCATCGCGAAGGCGCCTCTCCGCGGCTGTGCCCACGTACGGCAACATCCTGCAGAACGGCGAGGCGGCGTAGCCATCGCCGGCAAAGCGGCGAAGGAAGTCTATGTTGTTGCGCACCGACTGCACCGTGGACCATGGCTGCAGCAGCATGAAGCCGAAATCGAATGACAGGCCGAGCTCGCGCAACGCCTCGCCGGCGCGCAGGTGTACATCGGGCAGGAGCAGCTTGTTGAGATGGCGCAGGTCGTCGGCGTCGCCGGATTCCACGCCGAGGTAGACGTGCGTCAGGCCGGCCTCGACGAGCGGGGCCAGGCTGGAAACCTTCACCTCGTCGGAACGGCAGGAGATTTTCCAGCGCAACGAATGATGCAGGCCGCGCCTGATGCTCTCCGAGGCGACGGTGTGCGCCCAGCGGACGGCGTCGCGGCCGCCACCGAGGAAATCGTCGTCCTGCCAGAGCAGGATCTCCACGCCGCGGTCGCGGTGGAGATGTTCCATCTCGTCGACGACGTCGATCGGATCGCGGCGACGGCGTCCTTTGGTCCCGTTGCCTGCGTAGAAGGTGATGATCGAGCAGAACGAGCACTGCCACGGGCAGCCGCGGCTGCCGAGGATCGACGCCATCGGCATCGCCTGCTCTTCGTAGAGGATGTCGTGGCGGTCAGGCCAGGGATAGTCGTCGAGAGAGCGCGTTCCGTGTCGGGGAGCGGTGGTCACCGCCACGCCGCTCTCTCCGCGGAACGCGATACCGGCCACGGCGCGCCAGTCATCGCCGGTGACGATGGCCGTCGCCAGTTCGAGCAGCGTTTCCTCCCCTTCGAAGCGGACGACGGAATCGAGATCGGGGATGGCCGCCAGCAGCGCGGCCGGCTCGAACGACGCGTAGTGGCCGCCGACGGTCACGTGGCCGCGCGCGCCGGCGGCGCGGAACTCCGCGATGGCATCGCGGAACTCCGGCACCATGTATTGAAAGATGAGCGAGAAGCCGATGATGTCGGGATCGATACGAGCGGCCGCCTCGATGACCGGACCCGCGTGGCCGAAGGTGACGATGGTCGCTTCATGTCCGTGCTTTCTCAGGAAGCTGGCCAGATAGCGGACGCCGAGGTTGTCCTGATCCTCGAATGCGACGAGGAGAACGCGCGCGGCGCGGCAGGTGGCGGTCATCGGGTGGTCGCTCATGGGGTTACTTCCCTTTCAGCCTGGCGTTGATGAGGTCTACGGCCGACTGCATCCGATTGATGTTCGTGGTCAGCTCTACCGCCACGGCGCGCAGATCGTCGTGGCTGATGGACGACTGGTCCTTATTCAGCAACTGCAGCATCCGGTCAGTGGAGTGCTTCTGCGCGTTCTTCAGGACGTCGACCATCCGGCTGCGATCGATCGGCCCCGAATCGAATATCTGGATGGGGCCGGGTTTGGTTTTTTTGTCGGTCCTGGGGGGGCGGAAGCCGCTTCTGTCGTGATGTTGGTAGAGGGCCAGCGCCCACGTGCTTCCGCCTTGAGCGACGGTGAGGACCGCGTCCGTGGCGTTGCCGGCGCCGAGGGGGAACCAGTGGTCGAAGTTCGCATTGGTGATCGACGCCACGGTGTCGCGTGCGGTGATGACGCGCGGTCCGCTGCCCGCGGTCGACGAGACCACGGTGTTGTTGCCGCCCGCCCACGCCGCCGCCGGGGTGACGCTCTGGATCGGAGTGTCGGTGACGACGGAGTCGTGCTCCAACCAGAAAGCGTAAGTAACGATGGCCGCGCCGCCGTCGCCGTTACCGACCGGAACGTACCAGGCCGTGGCTACCGTGTCACTCGACGGCACGGTACCGTTGCCGTGATGCGGGTCGTTGCTGATGGTTCCGCAGATGTTCCAGAAGAGAAAGCGGTAGTGCAGCGGGTGGGCGGGATCGGCCGGGTTGGGAAGGTAGAAATCGAGATCGGTCGAGAGGTTGGTGACGGGGGAACCAGCGGTGCTGGGGATGTTCTCGTCGATCGCGCCGATCTGCGCGCCGCCCGGGAACTGCCGGTTTGTGCGATGGATGTTAGGCATACGTTTCTCCTTTTCGTTGAAGCAATCCGTGACACAAGGTTTGTGACGGGAAGGGGCGAGACGTTTCGCCGGCGGCGTCACCGTTGAATGTGATGCCGGCCAGGGGGCAAACCGTATTCGTTGAACACTCGCGTAGTGGGCGAGTCGGATTGTCAGGCGCCGCCGATCAGAGCCCGAATCGCTCCCCATCCTTCGCGACGACGACGTGGTCCCGCCGTTCCCGAAGGAGAGGATTCGATTGGTTCAGATGAATGAACCGCACCTTGCCCAGCAACGGCGACGCCGCAAGGCGTGACAGCGTCTCCGTCATCAGCGGATGGGGGATCTCGCGCAGGTCGCGGCCCGGCAGCTCGCTGGCGTCGTGAAACGTACCGTCAAGATAGGCGACGTCGACCTGTGCCAGCACCGATTCCAGCGGCGTAGGCCATTTCTCCCACTTGTCGATATCCGGCAACCAGAGGATGGCGTGGGAGGGGCCGCGGACGACGAAGGCCACCGTCTCCGAGTACTCGTCGCGATGCGGAACGCGCAGCGGAGTGACGGTGATGCGCTCGTTCAGCGAAATTGCGACGCCGTCTTCGAGCGGAACGAGCTCGATGTTGTGCAGGTGGATGAGTTGGTCCCACGGGCCGTTGTGCTCGAGGAACGCGCGCATGCGGGGCATGGCGTAGATCTTGATCGATTTCGTCCCGAGCACTTCGCGGCCGAGTTGCGCCAGGCCGAGGTAGTGGCCGATGTGGGCGTGGGTCAGGAGGATGCCGTCGAGCAGGGGAGCCGCGTTCGCACGCGGCGCGAGCTCATCGAGCGTCCGGAGTTGCGAGGGGAAATCAGGCGTGGCGTCGATGATCCAGCGCTGATGCGATTGCGGATCGACGATGGCCAGCGACGCCACTCGTTGGCGCAGCTTCAAGTCGTGCCATGCGGCGACGCAGTCCGGCCGGTTGCATCCCGCCTGCGGATAGCCGCCATCCTGGGCGATGCCGAGGACGACGGCGTAAGGAGATGTCGGTAATGGCGTTGAGGCGCAGGCCGCGGCGAGGAATACAAGAAGACTGATCCGCAGATGACTGGAGGACGACACGCCCTATCATTGCACCATGCGCATCGCTCTCATCACGCTTCTCTTCGCAGCAAACGCCCTCGCACAGAACGACGCCGGCGAGGTCTCCTTTGCCAACTCCGGCGCGGCCGAGGCGCAGCAGCCGTTCCTGCACGGGCTGGCGCTGCTGCATGACTTCGAGTATGCCGACGCGGCCGAGGCTTTTCGAAGCGCGCAGAAGATCGATCCGTCGTTCGCCATGGCCTACTGGGGCGAGGCGATGACTTACACGCATCCGGTCTGGTTCCAGCAGGACGCCGCCGCCGCGCGCGCGGCGTTGCAACGCCTCGGCGCAACGCCCGAGGAGCGGCTGGCCAAGGCGAAGACAGAGCGCGAGCGCGACTACCTCCGTGCCGTCGACGTCCTCTACGGCTCGGGAACGAAAGACGAGCGCGATTTCAAGTACGCCGACGCCATGCGCGCCGTGCATGAGCGCTATCCCGATGATGTCGATGCCACCGCCTTCTACGCCGTCGCTCTCCTCGGCACGTCGCATCAGGGCCGCGACTTTCCGACCTACATGCGCGCCGCGGCGCTGCTCGAAGAGGTGCTGCCGTCGCATCCGACACACCCGGGCGTGCTGCATTACCTCATCCACTGCTACGACGATCCGATCCACGCGCCCCTCGGCATGCGCGCCGCGCGGCGCTACGGCGCGGTGGCGCCGAACGCCGGTCACGCGCTGCACATGACCTCGCACATCTTCATCGCCATGGGGATGTGGGACGACGTCATCGACGCCAATCGCCGCGCCATCGACGTCGTCAACCGTCAGCGCGCGGCGAAGGGAAAGCCGGCTGCCGCCTGCGGCCATTACCCGCTCTGGCTTCACTACGCCTACCTGCAGGAGCATCGATTCGATGATGCGCGCAAGGCGCTCGATGCCTGCCGCGCCTCGGCGTTCGCGACGACCTTCGTCTCCGCGGGGGAGATGGACTCGCCCGAGGGAAGGATCGATTCGTTCGCCGACATGCGCGCCCATCAGATCGCCAGCGGCGGAACGTTGACCACCGCCGATGACGTGACGATCCCGGCCGGCCCCGCGCACGCCGGCGCGCGCTTCACGATGGCGTATGGCGATGTGTTGGCGGCACACGACCTCGCGTCATTGAAAACGGCCGTGGCCCGGCTGCACGAGTTGCAGAAGGACGCGCTGGCGAGCGCGGAGCATCATCACTCCATGAATCCAAGCCAGCGCATTCGCGCCGAGGTGATGGTGCAACAGGCCGACGCGCTGCTCATGGTCGCTGAGGGAAAGCGCGATGAGGCGATTGCCATGCTGGAGAAGACGGCAAAGAGTGAGACAACGATGCCGTTCGAGTTCGGTCCGCCGGTCGTGGAGAAGCCGACGTACGAGTTGCTTGGGGATGAGTTGCTCGCCGCCGGCCGAGCGCCCGACGCCGCAGTCGCGTACCGCACTGCGCTGGAGCGCGTTCCGGGACGGAGGTCGACAGTGGAAGGATTGCGGCAAACGGAGAGCTCACGCGGAGACGCGGAGACGCGGAGGAGATGACGAGAAACTTCGTTCTCCGCGCCCTCCGCGCCTCCGCGTGAAAATTCGAATTACCATTCCCGAGTGAAATTCGCCATCGCCGCCATCCTTGTCGCTTGTGCTGCAAACGCCGAGGTGACGGTTACCATCGAGCGAAGCACGGTGACGCCGGCGTTTCGATTTGCACGGGTGGCATCGCCGTCGAAGGACGATGTGGCGTCGAACGCGAAGGTCGAGCTGATTGCCGGCACGGTCGACCGCGGCAGCGCCGGGCTGGCGGCGCTGGTCGACGGGAAGGTGCCAGGCACCGAGGATGAGCCGGAGGCGAACCTCTTCTTCCGCGCCGATTCCTGGGGCGGACGGTTTCGCATCGACCTTGGCGCGGTGATTGACGTCGCGGCGGTGAACAGCTACTCGTGGCATCCCGATACGCGCGCGCCGCAGGTGTATCGCCTGTACGCCAGCGACGGAAGCGATCCGAATTTCGATCCGGCGCCGGGAGTGAAGGTCGATCCATCCACCCGCGGCTGGCGCGAAGTCGCCTTCGTCGATACGCGGACGACGGAAGGGGACAAAGGCGGGCAGTACGGCGTGAGCGTCACCGACACGAGCGGCTCGCTGGGCCGCTATCGCTACCTTCTGTTCGACGTCTTCGAAACGGAGAGCGACGATCCGTGGGGGAACACGTTCTACAGCGAGATCGACGTGGTGGCGAAGAAATGATCCGACGGCTCGCTCTTCTCCTGTTCCTGACCTTCGCAACGCTCGCGTACGCGGCCGATCCGCCTGACTTGACGAAACAGCCGACTCTCTACGTCGTCGGCTACGCGCACCTCGACACGCAGTGGCGCTGGGAGTATCCACGGACGATCGGTGAATACCTGCCACACACGATGCGCGACAACTTCGCCCTGTTCGAGAAATATCCCCACTACATCTTCAACTTCAGCGGCGCCAACCGCTACCGGATGATGCGCGAGTACTACCCGGCCGATTACGCGACGCTGCAGAAGTGGGTCCGCGCCGGCCGCTGGTTTCCGGCCGGCTCGTCGATGGAGGAGAGCGACGTCAACTCGCCGTCGGCGGAGTCGTTGATCCGCCAGGTGCTCTACGGCTCGGCCTACTTCCGGCACGACCTCGGGCGGACCAGCGCGGAGTACATGCTCCCCGACTGCTTCGGCTTTCCGGCCTCGCTGCCGAGCATCCTCCAGCACATGGGCATCCGCGGCTTCTCGACGCAGAAACTGACGTGGGGATCGTCCGCTCCCGCCGGCGGACCGGACTCGCCGGAGAAGACGCCCGTGGGCACGCCGTTCAACGTCGGCGTATGGGACGGCCCGGACGGCAGTAGCGTGATTGCCGCCTTCAATCCCGGCAGCTACAGCGCCGACATCCGCTACGACCTCTCGCGCAGTGACACCACGCCGCCGAATGGCACCGACTGGCCGAAGCGCGTGCAGCGCAACGGCGAGGTGAGTGGGCTCTTTACCGACTACCACTACTACGGCACTGGCGACGTCGGCGGCGCGCCGCGTGAGCCGTCGGTGCAGCTCGTCGAATCGATCGTTTCGAAGAACGACGGACCATTGCACGTGATCTCCTCAACCGCGGAGCAGATGTTTCTCGATATCAAGCCGGAGCAGGCCGCCCGCCTGCCGCACTACTCGGGCGATCTCGAGCTGACCAATCACTCCGCCGGCTCGCTGACGTCGGAGGCGTATCAGAAGCGCTGGAACCGGAAGAACGAGCTGCTCGCCGACGCCGCCGAGCGCGCCTCGGTGGCCGCCGAGTGGCTCGGCGGACGTCCGTATCCGAGGAAGAGATTGAAGGATGCGTGGGCGCTGGTGATGGGCGGTCAGTTCCACGACATCGCCGCCGGCACCGCCACACCGAAGGCGTACGAGTATTCATGGAACGACGACGTCATCGCTATGAATCAGTTCGCCTCGGTGCTGACCAGCGCCACCGAGTCGATCGCCTCGGCACTCGATACGCGCGTCGAGGGAACGGCCATCGTGGTCTACAACCCGCTGAGCATCGAGCGCGAGGACGTGGTGGAAGCGCACATTCAGGGTCTGGGGGGCGGCGTCCTCGTGATCGCGCCGGACGGAAGCCGTGTCCCCGCGCAACGCGAGGATGATCGGATCGTCTTCGTGGCGAAGGTTCCACCGGTTGGTTGGGCGGTCTACGACGTGCTCTCCGGATTCGAGACGCCGAGGAACTATGTAAGGGATCGATCGGCGATCCGCGTCGAGACCCGGCCGGCGATGATCGAGAACGACCGCTATCGTGTCACTGTCGACGACGCCGGCGACATCGCCAGCATCTTCGATAAGAAGTCGAATCGCGAGGTGCTCTCCGGCCCGGCACGACTGGCGCTCCAGACCGAGCATCCGCACGACTGGCCCGCCTGGAATATGGATTGGGCCGATCAGCAGAAGCCTCCGCGCGCGTTCGTGGGCGGCAAGGCCAGAATTGACATTGTTGAGGAGGGCCGGGCGCGCTCCGCGATCGAAGTAACGCGCGAAACCGAGGGATCGCGCTTCGTACAGACCATTCGCCTGTCCGCCGGCGACGCCGGCAACCGCATCGAGATCGAGAACGCAATCGACTGGAAAACGGAGGCGGCGGCGTTGAAGGCAACCTTCCCGCTGGCCGCATCGAATCCGCTGGCGACGTACAACTGGGAAGTGGGGACGATTCAGCGCGGGAACAACGACGAAAAGAAGTTCGAGGTGGCCTCGCATGAATGGCTCGACCTCAGTGACGCGAACGGCGGCATGACCATCCTCTCCGATTGCAAGTACGGCTCGGACAAGCCCGACGATCACACGCTCCGCCTCACGCTCCTCTACACGCCCGGCCTCGGCGACGGCAACGGCCGCGCGTACGACGATCAGACGACGCAGGATTGGGGGCATCACGAGTTCGTCTACGGTTTAGCCGCGCACGACGGCGATTGGCGATCCGAAGGGACCGACTGGCAGGCTCTGCGTCTCAGTCAGCCGCTGATTGCGTTCGTTGCTCCGAAGCACTCCGGTACCCTCGGCCGGACTTTCTCGCTGCTGCGCGTCAGCAACTCACGCGTGCGCGTGCTGGCTCTCAAGAACGCGGAGGAGAGCGATGAGGTGATCGTCCGCCTCGTCGAAGTCGACGGGAAGCAGGCGAACGATGTCCGTCTGGCGTTCGCCGCGCCAGTCGTCGCCGCGCACGAAGTGAATGGCCAGGAGATGGAACCGCGGAAAGTACGTATCGTCGATGGGCGGATCGTGACGTCGTTCACTCCGTATCAGCTTCGTACGTTCGCCGTGCGGCTCGCTCCTCCGAAATCGAAGGGGCGTACTCCGCGCTCCCAGCCGGTGACGCTGCCGCTCGACCGCGCCGTATCGACGCGCAACGCCGAAAAATCCTCGCCCGGCTTCGATTCCGCTGGCCGCGCGCTTCCCGCGGAGATGCTGCCGCACATCGTCGACTATGCCGGCGTCCGCTTTCATCTCGATGATGCCCCGCGTGCCGCCGTCGCTCACGGCCAGTCGATCGCGCTGCCGCGCGGCGGGTACAAGCGGCTGTACCTTCTCGCGGCCGCCGAGGGCGATCAGAAGGGGGCGTTTGTCATCGATGGCAAGACGGTCGAGCTCACGATTCAGGACTGGAGCGGTTACGTCGGCCAGTGGGACAACCGCATCTGGACAAAGAAGCGGGAGATGCTGCCGCCGCGTCCCGATGCGCCTCTCAATGCGCCGCCGCGTGTGCGCATGGCCACCGTCTTCGACGGCCTCACGCCCGGATTCATCAAACGTGTGCCGATCGCCTGGTACGCCTCGCATCGCCATGACTCCGCGGGAGCGAATGAGCCGTACGCCTACTCGTACCTGTTCGCCTACGCCATCGATCTGCCACGCGGCGCGAAGACGCTGACGCTGCCGGAGAATGACAAGATCCGCGTGCTGGCGGCGACGGTTTCGAATGAGGGTTCCGCGCTGGTCGAGGCGCAGCCGCTGTATGACACACTGACCCCCATCCGCAGATGACGCAGATGAAACGCAGATGGAGAAGCACGCAAGTTCTTATCTGCGTCCCATCTGCGTCATCTGCGGATAAAGCCTTTGTGGAGCTAACTGAATGAAACGAATCGCCATCGCCATTGCCATTCTCTTCCTGGCCTGCTCGAAGCAGGAGCAGAAAACCGGCAAGTCCTTCACCATCGCCGTCATCCCGCAGGGCTCCACGCATGAGTTCTGGAAGAGCATTCATGCCGGGGCGATGAGGGCCTCGCAGGATGAAGCGAAGGCCGGCGTCACCGTCAACATCATCTGGAAGGGTCCGATGCGCGAGGACGACCGCGAGCAGCAGGTGCAGGTCGTCGAAGGCTTCGTCACCCAGCACGTCGACGGCATCGTCCTGGCGCCGTTCGACAAGAACGCCCTGGTCCGGCCGGTGGAGGAAGCAAAACGCGCCGGGATCCCGACGGTGGTCATCGACTCGGCGCTGGAGTCGCACGATCCGATCAGCTTCGTGGCCAGCAACAACTACCACGGCGGCGAGCTTGCCGCCGACGAGATGGGCCGGCTCCTCGGCGGGAAGGGGAAGGTCCTGGCCCTTCGCTATCAGGAAGGGGTCTTCAGCACCGAGCAGCGCGAGAAGGGATTCATCGAGCGGATGAAAGCCGGTTATCCCGGCATCGTCCTGGTCTCCTCGAACCAGTTTGCCGGCGCCACGCGCGATACAGCCAAGACCGCGGCCGAGAATCTGCTCAATCGCTTCGGCAACGACATCGACGGCATGTTCACTCCCAACGAGTCATCGACTGCGGGCGCGCTCCTGGCGCTCGAGGATGCCGGCAAGGCCGGCAAGATCCGCTTCATCGGTTTCGATACCAGCGACGTCTTCGTCAAGGCGATGCGCGACGGAAAGCTGCACGGCATCGTGGTGCAGAACCCGTTTCGCATGGGCGAGCTGGGGGTGAAGACGCTCGTCGATCACCTCCTCGGCCGGAAGATCGAGTCGCGCGTCGATACCAGAGTCACGCTGATCACACCGGCGAATCTTGATACGCCGGAGGCGAAAAAGCTGTTGCATCCGTTGGGGTAAGGCCGGGGTCTCGCGGTTGCGGGGTCTCGCGGTCTCGCGGTTTCGGTGGTATCCATACCGCGAGACCGCGCAACCCCGAGACCGCGAGACCACATACCCATGCTCACCCTCCGCTCCATCACCAAACACTTCGGCGCGACCATCGCGCTCGACGGCGTCGATCTCGACATCGCTGCCGGGGAGGTCCATGCGCTCATCGGGGAGAACGGGGCCGGGAAGAGCACGCTGATGAACATCCTCTCCGGCGCCTTTCCGCCGGACAGCGGCACGATGATGGCCGGCGGTCAGCCGTATGCGCCTCGCGGGCCGGCTGATGCACGGGAGCGCGGGATCGCGCACATTCATCAGGAGCTCGCGCTCTGTCCGCATCTTTCCGTGGCCGAGAACATCCTGATGGGCATCGAGCCGTCGCGCGGCGGATGGCTGCAGCGCGATGCCTTGAATGATCGCGCTGCTGCGCTCCTCGCCGACTTCGGACGCGCCGAGATCGATCCGCGTGCCCGAACCGGCAACCTTCCGCTGGCCGACCAACAGGTCGTCGAGATCTGCCGCGCGCTGGCCCGCGATGCGCGCGTCCTGCTGATGGACGAGCCGACCAGCAGCCTGCAGCGCGCCAACGTCGAGCGCCTCTTCGATACCGTCCGCCGCCTGCGCGACCGCGGCATCGCCATCATCTACATCAGCCACTTCCTCGAAGAGGTGCGCGAAATTGCTACGCGGTTCACCGTTTTGCGGGACGGGCGGAGCGTGGGTGGTGGCGAGTTGGCCGGTGTGACCGATGATGAATTGATCTCGATGATGGTGGGAACGGCACAGACAAGAGTGTCTGAGCCACATTCGGCTCCGGCAGCGGTAAATGTGGCACAGACACTCCTGTCTGTGCACAACCTCTCCGCGCCTCCGCGCCTCCGCGTGGCCAGCTTCGTTCTCCATCGCGGCGAAGTCCTCGGCATCGCCGGCCTGATCGGCTCCGGCCGGACCGATCTGGTCCGCTCCCTCTTCGGTCTGCAGAAGGCGACCGGAGAGGTAACCATGCACGGCAAAGGCTTCGGCTACCTCAGTGAGGATCGGAAAAACGAAGGTCTGGCCCTCCAGCTCCCGATCGCCGACAACGTGACCATGAGCCGCTTTGAAACGTGCGCGCGCGGCGGCTGGATCGATCGACGACGCCAGAATGGGCAGACCGAAGACGTCATGCAAAGGCTGAGGATCAAAGCGCCGGGACCGCGCGGCATCGTCGGACGGCTGTCCGGTGGCAACCAGCAGAAGGTCGCCCTCGCTCGACTGCTGCACCAGGATCCCGACGTCCTGCTCCTCGACGAGCCGGCGCGCGGCGTCGACGTCGGCAGCAAGGGCGACATCTACCGCGAGATCCGGAGACTGGCCGCCGAGGGGAAAGGGATCGTGATGGTCAGCTCGTATCTGCCGGAGCTGTTCGAAGTGTGCGACACCATCGCCGTGATGACGCGCGGCCGGCTATCCCCGTCGCGGCCGACGAGCGAATGGACGGCGGATGCGATCCTGCAAACGGCAATTGGGGCGGAGAGGTAGGTTCAACACACGACGAGTGAATCATCGACACTCTGTTACGTCGGAGCCCTTCTCCCCCCGCAAAAAACCGCGGGGGGAGAAGGGCTCTCGATGAACGGAATCGAAAGGCTCAACAGACTGTGAGAGTGCCGCCCCCCCGCATACAATCCGCGCCTCGACATGAATCGTTGGATTCGGATCGTTGCGCCGGTGGCCGGGCTGCTCGGCGTCATCCTCCTCTTCGCCGTCCTGACCGGATCGCCGGAGCGCTACCTCTCCGGCGCGAACCTCCGCGTCGTCCTTGCGCAGACGGTCATCGTCGCCATCGGCGCGATCGGGATGACCATGATCATCGTCAGCGGCGGCATCGATCTTTCGGTCGGCGCGGTCATCGCGCTCACCAGCGTCGTCACCGCGCTGGCGCTGCGTGATGGCTGGATGCCGCTCGCGGCGTTGTCAGCGGGAATCGTTGCCGGCGGCATCGTCGGCATCGTCAACGGCCTGGCCATCACCACGCTACGCGTTGTCCCCTTCATCGCCACGCTCGGCATGCTCGGTGTGGCCCGCGGCGTGGCCAAGTACGTCGCCGACCAGCAGACTGTGAATCCGCCTTCGACGTGGCTCAACGAGCTGGCGGTGACTTTCCCCTCGCGCGACTGGATGCTCTTCGCCCCCGGCGTCTGGATCGCCATCCTCCTGGCGGCGCTGATGGCGCTCGTTCTTCGCAACACCGTCTTCGGCCGCCGCGTCTTCGCCTTAGGCTCGAACGAGGCGGCTGCGCGCGCCTGCGGCATCAACACCGGGGCGCTCAAAGTGCGCATCTACGCGCTGGCCGGTCTCTTCTTCGGGCTCGCCGGCGTGATGCAGATGTCGCGCTTGCGGCAGGGCGATCCGACCGTGGCCGTCGGCGTGGAGCTCGATGTCATCGCCGCCGTCGTCATCGGCGGCGCAAGTCTCAGCGGCGGCGAGGGGAGCATCGCCGGCGCCATGATCGGAGCGCTGGTCATGGCCTTTCTTCGCAACGGCAGCCAGCAGATGGGTTGGCCGAACTACGTTCAGGAGATCATCATCGGCGTCGTGATCGTTCTCGCGGTCGCCGCGGACCGCTGGCGCGCCTCACGCGCGGCGGAGAGGAGCTGACCATGGCCGAGCCTCTTTCTTCTTCATTACGCCGCGACCTCGGCACGATCGAGTCGTACGCAACGCTCCTGGGCATGCTCATCGGCGCCGGGATCTTCAAGGTCACCAGCGATGCCTGGGCCCTGACCGGACCGAGTGTGATCCTCGGCTATCTCGTGTTGGCGCCTGCGATTCTGGCGACCTCCGTCGCCTACTCCGTCTTCTTGTCGACGCCGCTCGGCCGCGAGCCAGGCGGCGAATACACGCATCTCTCGCGAACCTTCGGCGGCTACGGCGCGGCCTTCGTCGGCATCTGGCTCAAGGTCATTTCGTACATCGGCGCGCTGGCGTACCTGTCGCGTGCGCTGGGCGACTACATGGTCGAGCTCTTTGCCGGCGCGTTGCCGAAAACAGCGGCGATGCCGATCGCCATCGGCAGTCTGATCTTTTTCTATGTCATCCACGTCGCCGGCGTGCGCTGGTTCGGGCGGATTCAGGTCTGGATGTGCGTGCTCCTCGGGCTCTCCATCATCGTCCTGGTCGTGCCCGGGCTCTTCGCCCTTCACCTTCACAACTACCGGCCGTTCTTCACGCACGGCTTCGGCGGCTTTGCCACGGCACTGCCGCTGGTGTTCTTCGGCTACGCCGGCTTCGAGTCGCTGGCGCAGACGGCCGGGGAGGTGCGCGACTCGACGCACCGCCTGCCGCGAATCTTTCTCCGAGGAATCCTGGCGACGACGGTCATCTACTTCCTGATGTCGGTGGTGGCCTTCGGCGTGCTGCCTGGCGCCGAGCTGCGCCGCGCGGCCGCGCCAATGGCTGAGGTTGCGTCGAGGTATCTACCGATGGGAGCGGCCTGGTTCGTCACGCTCGGCGCGGTGATGGCGCTGACGACCTCGGTCAACGCCACGATGCTGGTCCCGTCGCGCGTCGGAATCATGCTCGCCGAGGATCGGCTGGCGCCGCAGTTCATCGGATCGATCTCGAAGCGCACGGGAACCCCGATCGTCGGCTTGACGCTGACGCTGATCGTGACGCTCCTCCTGCTCATCAGCGGCCAGGTCTCGCTCGCTCTGAACATCGCCGTCTTCGCTCTGGTGTGTCTCTACTTTCTGCACAGCATCGCCCTACTCGTGCTCCCGCGCGCGAACCCGTCCCTCTACGCCAGCGTCACCCTCGGCATGCCGCTCATCGTCCAGCGCATCTGCGCGGTGATCTCGCTGCTCTCGATGGGGACGCTGATCGTGGTGCAGCTCATGGGCGACTTCGACGTTCTCCGCCGTCTCTCGTTCCGCGAGAGGATCGCGAACGCGTCGCTGACGACGATCGAGCTGGTGGTGTTCTGGGGCGCGATCGGGGCAGTGCTGTATGGGATCGCGAGGAGGAGACGTTAAGTATCCAAGACTGAAGGTTTCACGCGGAGGCGCGGAGTGCCCGGAGAAAGAAGCACAAACTTACAAAAGGCCCACAAATTGGTGGTACCGGCGGAGGTATTCTCGTTCTGAACCTGCGGTGACAACCAATGCGACTCGGAGGTTGAACGTGAGCAAACGCATCGTTCTCTCGGTTTCGGTCCTGCTGTCGCTGGTCGCGACCACGTCCCGAGTCACGGCCGCCGTGAAGGTGACCGGGCGTACCGCTCGCGGGAACGTGCTCGCGGCGATCGAACCGGCGGATGACTCCAAAGGCATCCGCGTGCTGATCGAGGTCGATGCCAGCCCCGGGGACCGCGCGGCGATGGCATTGCGCGCCGCGGATCTCGACCGCGACTTGCGCCGCATCGATACGCAGTTTCGTGCGGCGGCCACGAGCCGGTTACACGTAACCGCGGAGAGCATCGTGGCACCGCGGATCGGCCGGTTCTACACGCACGTCTTCCAGGGTGTGAGCGCGACCGTTCCTCCTTCGGAGCTTCCCGCTCTTCGCGCACTCCCCTACGTCCGCGGCGTTCATGCTGACACGATCTACGAGGCGACGGCGATCGACGGCGTCAACATCGTCAAAGCGCCGCCGGTCTGGACCTCGTACTCCGTCCGTGGACGCGGAATGGTCGCCGCGGTCATCGATAGCGGGATCGACTACAGGCATGCCGCGTTCGGCGGAGGGTTCGGACCTGGTCAGAGGGTCGCCGGAGGCTACGACTTCGTCGACAACGACAACGACCCGATGGACGAGAACGGCCATGGAACGCATGTGGCCGGCATTCTGGCCGGCAACGGCGGCGGCGTCATCGGTGTGGCTCCGGAGGCCACCCTCATGGCCTTTCGCGTGCTCGATCGCCAGGCACGCGGGAGCGAATCAGACGTCATGGCCGGGATCGAGCGTGCTGTCGACCCGAACCAGGACGGTGACACCAAAGACCACGTCGACGTTATCAACCTGAGCCTCGGCGGGCCGGGCAACAGCGACGATCCGCTGTCCCGCGCCGTCGATGCGGCATCCGCGGCCGGTGTGGTGGTCTGTATCGCGGCGGGAAATGACGGCCTCAACGTCGCCACGATCGACAGCCCGGGCGGGGCGCGTACCGCGATCACGGTCGGTGCCACCGGGCAGACGACCTCCATCGGCGGTGTCACGCAGGTTCATGATTCGCGCGCTTACTTCTCATCACGCGGTCCCGTGGGCCGGCTGCTCGATCCCAAGCCGGACGTGATGGCTCCCGGGGTCTCGATCTCCTCGGCCAGACTGGGAGGGGGGACCATCGAGATGAACGGGACGTCGATGTCCACCCCATTCGTTGCCGGAGTGGCGGTGCTTCTCCGGCAGATTCATAAGGATTGGACGCCCGCGGACATCAAGGCGGCCATGGTCAGCACCGGCGGCGCTGACATCGCCCCCGGCGGTGCGGTCGGGGGGACGATCGGCGGGGGTTTGCTCAATGCCGTGGCCGCGGCGAATGCCACGGTTCTTCCCTCCCCGCCGCAGCTCTCGTTCGGCGTCGGCGGATCAGCCGCCTACTCACGCACACTGTCGCTCCACCTGACCAACCGCGGCGGCCGTCAGGAATCGCTTGCCGTAAAGGGATCGACCGACATCGAGAGGGCCGTCGACGTCGAGCCTCCGTCGTTCACACTTGCTCCCGGACAGTCGATCGACCTCTCGGTGACGCTCGCCATCGGGCCGGCCAGCCCCGGAGCGCCGGCGGCAGTACCGGGCGGGTTTCTTCACTTCGAGGGATCGTCATCGCTCCATGTCCCCTTTGCAGTCGTTCAGGGAGCGGCCGTGACCGTACAGTACGCCGCCGAGAAGGAGTTTCTTGTGTGGCCCCTCGAGCAGGGCCGCCTGGTTCAGCCGGACGTCTCGTTCCCGCCGCGGGTGGTCCAGGGTGGGGGAGAGACAACGATGATTCTCGGCGTCGACCAGTACGACCTGATGCTCCTCGATGAGGATGGAAGGCTCGTCGTCGCCGAGGGGAAAAGCGCCGATGGAGCGTCGACGGTGGTGCTTTCGCCGGCTGATGCCAAAAATGCGATTGCCGCGACGTTCGTGGACGAGCTCGGGCTGCCGCTCCAGCCCGACGCCGCTCTGTCACACGCGTGTCTCGATCATCTGACGGTCTTCGTGCCGGGTTCGAGCGCCGAGTCGCCGATGTACGTCGACATCGCCGCGAACGGTTCTTTGCCGCCACTGCTGGCTTCCGATATGAGCAACCGCTTCACCCTTTTCCGCAGCCGCGCATGTTGGGATAACGCGCGGGGGAGCGTTCACGCGGCCGTGCTCGATCCCGTAGTGGGTGTGCACGCGGCGGTCGCGCTCTCGAACTTGCCGTCGGCCTGGCTCGGAACGACGATGCACTATTTCTTTGACCCGAGCCATACCAACCGCCAGGCCCGGATCGGAGCGCGGCTGCGGGTCGATCACGACGAGGAATACCGTGACGGCAGCTTGATCGACGGTGGCGCAATCTCGTTTTTTCCGCTGGGGAACGAAACGACCCAAACCTTCCCGCTGTTTGTCGCCCAGGGTTCCTCGAAGTCCGTGATGTATGACGCATATCTGGACGCGCAGGCCCAACCTCACGGGGAGCCGCTGACGATCATCACCGACGGCGCGTACTGCACCATCCAGGACGGCCGGCTCGCTGTCGCGCCCATCAACGGTACGAATGACCTGACCTTCGTCCCTGTCGAGAGCGATCTGCAACTCAATGACGGGCCAGTGCACGCCAGAAGATTCGCCGCGCCCGTTGGTCTGGCTGATGGGATGCTGACACTGCAGACCCAATGGTTTGGCCCGCTGCATGAGAACCGGTACTACGAGGCATCCTCGGCACAGACGACGCTCTTCGGCCCGGATGGAAAGGAGATCCCGCCGGCGAACGTCGACTTCATCTGGTCGAACTACGTGCGCGCCAATCTGCAGCCAGGACCGTATCGCGTCGTCGGCGTCGATTCCCACTATTGGACGGCGGGGGTGCCGGGGCGGGCCACATCCACCGCAACGTTCGATACGCGCAACGAAGACATCACCGATCCGGAGATAACGGCCTTGCGCGTCCTGAACGGGAAGGGCGAAACCCGTTCACGCATCCCCCTCGGCGACACGGCGCAAATCGTCTTCCGCATGGCCGATTACGAAGTGGCCTGTGAGCAGCCCGCCTGCAACAACCAGACAGGCCGCTACGATCCCGTTCGCGCCGACGCCACGAAGCTGTGGGTGCGGCAGCACGACAGCGCCATCTGGAACCAGATGTCCATTCGGGTCACTGGTGGCGCCATGGAATCTGTGACTGGCAAACTCTGGCAGACCCTTCCCGGTGGAATCGAGTTCCGCTCGGAGATGAAGCTCGCGGCGGGTTACTACGATGTGAAGATCCACGGCGAAGATCGAAACGGCAATCAGACGGAACTGACCATCGAGCCCGCGTTTGCGGTGGATTCGGGGACCCGGCCGCACGCGGTGCGGCATTGACATCATTGTTCCCGGCTCTTGGCGATCAAAGTCGCTGCACGACTCTTGGATCGCGAGCCTGATGCAAGACTGCGACGACAACGATTCGATCCTCTGTGAATTGATAGAAAAGGGCGTACGGAAACCGGCGCAGAAGCACGCGTCGAAATGTGCGATGCACGAGACGAAACGCCAGCGGGTACCTTTGCGCCAACGCTATTGCGTCGTCGACTGACTTGAGGAAATCCTCACCGAGTTCAAGTGAGATGTTGCGATACCACAGCTTCGCTTCTCGAATCTGTCGTTGCGCGCGGCGGCGAACGATCACGCGCTCGATCATTCGTTCCAAAGAGACTTCTTCACATCCTCCCACGACTCGCCTTCATCGGGATTCTGTTGAAGGTCCGTCCAGCATTGCTCGAGCTCTTCACGTTGCGCTGCTGTAATCGCGACGTCTTCCGGATGGTCGAGCATGCTCTCCCATATCTCCTGGACGATGGCAACGCGCTCTGCTGTCGGGAGCTCGAGGATGTGATCGATTGGTACGCGGCTCATGGTTTCTGAATTCTACTCCCTCACGTAACGATCGTTTGCTTCGTCTCCTGCCGCTTCCAGCGATCCGTTCGCAGGATCTCGTCCACCGTGGCGAAGGCGATCTCCAGCTCCTCATCGGTCGTGTAGAAGTGCGGCGAGAAGCGCACGCCGGCCCCGGGGCGGAAGTCGCAGACGATGTCTTCGGCGTTCAGTTCGTAGGCCACTTCCTTTGCATGCGGCATCAGCACGGAGACCGATCCGCCTCGGTGGTTCGGGTCGCGGGGAGTGCGCAGCTCGAAGCCGCGGGCGTCGGCGAGGTCGATGATCCGCTGCGTCTGGCGCTGCGATTTCTCGCGGATCGTTTTCATGTCGCCACCGGACGCCTCGGCGATGACCTTCGGGCCCTCGCGAGCGGCGTAAAGCGCGGGGATGGGAGGGGTGCCGAGGGCGAAGCGGAGGGCGTCGTCGCGGAAGCGCATCGGAGGAGGCTCGAAGGCGAACGGGGTCGCGTGCGCCATCCAGCCGGTGAAGCTCGGCTCCAGCTTCGGACGTAGCGCCGGATCGACGTAGAGGAACGAGCCACCCGGTCCGCCACACAGCCACTTCAGCACGCCGCCGACGGCGATCGGCACATCCCAGCCGGTGACGTCGACCGGAACGATGCCGGCGGATTGGAAGACGTCGAGCACCAGCGTTGCCCCCACTTCCCGGCAACGGCGCGCGATCGCTTCGACGTCGATCATGTACGACGACTCGAAGAGGATGTGGCCGATCGGGACGAGCTGCGTGCGCTCGTCGATGGCCGCCAGCAGGCGATCGAGATCGAAGCCGAGGCCGGAGGAATCATGAGGCACGTTCACGATCTCCGCGCCGAGGCGGCGGGCGAGGCGGTCGTAGATATAGCGGACGGAAGGGAACTCGCCGTCGACGATGACCACGCGGTTGCGCGGCGCCGTGTATTCATACGACGACAGCACTACCGCCTCGGCGGTAGTGACGTTCGGCAGCATGACCACCGAGCCAGGCGGCGCGCCGATCAGCGGCGCGATGATGTCGCCGACCTCGATCGACATCATCCACCAGCGGTCTCCCCAAGCCCGCACGCCGCGCGTCGCCCAGAGGTCCGTGTATTCGGCCAGCGCTTCGCGCGTGGCCTCGGGCATCGCGCCGAGGGAGTGCGAGACCAGGTACTTCGTCCGGCTCAGGATCGGGAAACGTTCGCGGAATCGGAGGAGCGGATCATTCATGCCTCGGTCACCGCATAGCCGTCACCATAGAACTTGCTGGTGATGCTGGTGTGGAATTGGATCGCCTTGACCGGCGGGTACTTCGGGTTGGCGATGCATGGCAGCACTTCCAGCATCTCGTCCTCCCACAGATAGATTGCCATCGGGAATGAGACCCGCGTCTCGTGGCGCTGCCGCGGATCGCGCGGCTTGCTGACGCGATGCGTCGTCGAGGGGAAGATGTCGTTGCTGATCCGCTGCATGTAGTCGCCGGTGTTCAGCACGATGCTTCCGGGCGGCGCCTCGATGCGCACCCACTTCATGTTGCGCCGATTGAGAACCTGCAGCCCTTCCACGCGAGGGGCGGGGAGGAAGGTGAAGAGATCGATGTCCTCATGCCCGAGAAGGCGCGCCGCGCCGGAGGCGTCATCAGCGTCCGAGACCGGCGGGTAGTAATTGAGGCGCAGGCCGAAATTCGTGCCGGTCAGCTTCGCATCGAAGAGATGCGCGTCGCAGCCGAGATAGGTGAGGAGAGACTGCATCACCGGGAGGATCAGTTTCTCGTGACCTTCGACGATGCGGCGGAAGAACTCCGCCTGCTCCGGCATCGGCCAGAACGAGCGGGTATCTTCGAACGCCCGCCGGCAGAAGACCCACCCCTCCACCAGATCGGGGTGCATGTTGCTGGTCTCCTTGATCGGGAAGTAGCCCTGATTGACGGAGCCGAAGCGTTCCGCGCGGAAGCGCATCTTCTCGTCGAGGGTGAGCGTACTGAAGATCTCCTCGATCCTGCGTCCGGCCTCGTCGTAGAGCGACGGATCGACGCCGTGACCTTCCAGGATGGCGAAGCCGATCTCGTGCAGGGCATCGCCGAGCTCCGTGGCGAAGGCGCGCTTGTCGTCCGCATTCCCGTGCAAAAAGCGGCCGATGTCGACGGTGCGGACTTCGAAGTCGTCGTCGAACTGTTCGTCGCCGGCGGTCTCAGCGAGATGATAATTCTGTCGCTTCTCGACCTGGTCGTAGCGGATGAAATCCTGGTTGGTGGCCCGGACTCCTTCTTCTTTCGTCTGCATGCGGAGAGCATAATCCCACGAAATGCTTGCAATACTGGACGGTGGTTGCCGCGTAGTGGGGTTAAACGAGGGCGAACCGGTCTCCGACGGCCCGCTGCGCATCTGGAAACATTTCGGACGGGACGCCGGCGCGAAGGCGATCTCGCTGCGCGTGCTGGAGTTGCCGGGAGGGGAGAGGGCCACGCTGCGGAACGAGTCGTCCGACGAGGTGCTCTACGTCATCGACGGCGCCGGCTCGGCAGGTGGTTCGGCGATATCGGCTGATACCGGAATCTACCTTCCGCCGTCAGCGTCGTTGGAGATTGCGGCCACGGAAACGCTGACGCTCGTCAGCTCGCAATGTCCGGATGACGGTGCCATTCTCGAAGGCTACGAGCCCGGACACGGCGAGCCGTTCGTCGTTTCGATGCACGAGCGGGCCGTCCAGCGTACCGGCGACCGCTGGTACCGCGAGATCATCAACGCCGACGACGGCAGCACCCAGGTCACCCAGTTCGTCGGCGGCATCCCTCCCGGCCGCGCTCCGGATCACTACCACCTGTACGAAGAGGTGATCGTCATCCTTGACGGGGCGGGTGTGATGTGGGCGGGCTCGTCGAACACGCCGATCGAACGCGGCTCGTGCATTTTCCTTCCGCACGGACAGGTGCATTGCGTGGAGAACCGCGGCGATGGGGAGATGCGGCTGCTGGGAGTGTTCTATCCGGCGGGGAGTCCGGCGGTACGGTACAAGGCATGATCACGCGGAGGCGCGGAGGCGCGGAGAAAAGAGACGATGCCTGTCATCACCATCCGGACCACCGTTCGCGCAACACCCGAGCGATGCTTTGACGCCAGCCGCGATCTCGACCTACATCTTGAATCGATGGCGGCCACCGGCGAGCGCGCGGTCGCCGGGAAGACGTCCGGCCTCATCGAGCTCGGAGAACAGGTGACGTGGGAAGGGCGGCACTTCGGAATCCGGCAGCGATTCACGTCGCGCATCACTGCCTACGACCGCCCGCGCTACTTCCAGGACTCGATGGTCAAGGGGGCCTTTCACTCCTTCGTGCACGATCACTATTTCGAGCCATGTCTGGAAGGGACGGTCATGCGAGACGTGCTGACGTTTCATTCTCCGTTAGGGCCGCTTGGCGCGCTCGTCGATCGATTGGTCATGGCCAGATATCTGACACGGATGCTGACGGTGCGAAACGACGTGCTGAAGAGCATTCTCGAGAAGTCACTCCGACCGGTACCTGCGCGACTGCCGACGAGGGACTCCACTTCATGAATCACGAGCTCGCGAGCCGTCATGCTTCCATCGTACGTTTCCGCTTACTTCAACGGGAACCGGCTCACGCGGAGGCGCGGAGGCGCGGAGATGCGGAGGTCGGATTGTTTTTCTCCGCGACTCTGCGTGAAAATCGTCTAGCTCCACACGCTGCCTGGTGCCCACTGCGCGGCTTGCGTCCGCAACGCTGTCGCGCGCGTCACATCGCCCGCGGCTTCCGATAACGCCGCGAACATCACCAGCGTCTCGGCCAGCAGTGGGTCGGGGTCCGTGTAGTCGTCGCGGAAGCGGGTTTCGAGGAGCTCGAGGTTGTCGGTGTAGATTCGTAACGCGTCCTCCCGCTCCCTGCGGCGGAGGAGGATGTAGGCCAGGCCGAGGGCCTGGAACTCCATGATCTGGGGGTGGAGGGCGATGGTCTCTTCCATCAGGCGTTTGGCTTCGTCGAGGTCGCGGCCCAAGTGGGCTAGGGAGAGGGCGATGCCTTCCCGGGCGGCGGGGTCGTCGGATCGGCGGTACGAGGCGATCGCTTCGTCGAATCTGCCGAGGAGTTTGAGGGCCTCGGCGCGGTGGAGGGGATCGTTCGCGGAGGCGGTGACGGCATCCTCGTAACGATGCTGCTGGATCAATTGCTGCGCGTTGGTGGCCGGCTTCTGGGCCAGCATCCAGGCGGCCAGCCAGCCGATCAGGAGCACGGCGGTGACGACGACGGCGATCTGCAACATGCGGGGAAGTTTAATGCTGCCATCGCGATGGAGCGCCGGCGGTGAACGCCGGCGCTCCGAAAAGCTATTGCGCTGAGGCGAAGGCCACGTCGTCGACGAGCACGTTGCCTTGCGGTTTCTGATCGAACTGGAAGACCACCGACTTCACCGCGTTCAGGTTGACGCGCCGGAATGCGGAGAGCGGGATGCGCACGGTGCTGAGAACGATCTTCGGCACCACGATCGTCTCGCCCGGCGGGAAGTAGAGCGCACTGGAGACGGTACTGACGGCGACGGTTGCGGTGAAGCCGCTTGTGTCAGTCAGCGCCACATGGAAGTCCTGCGGCACGCCGGTGACGTTGCGCGGATCGCTGAAGTCGACCACCACGCGGAACTGGATGGCCTGGAAGCCGGAAACGTTGCGCAGTGAGGGCGGAAGGTCGTCCTGCAGCGAGCCGCTCGCGCTCGTCCAGCCGGAGTGAAGCTGGCTGAGGCCAGGAGCGTTGCTGCGCGCGCTCGGCGTGGTGTGCGGCTGCTGCGCGTTGTTCGCGCTCGGGATGCACTTCGGCGGGAACGGCGAGGGACCGCCGCAGATCTCGTAGGGCGAGAGGGCGTTCGGCGTGACCGCGCCGCCGAGGACGTTCGTCGAGAGCTCGCTCGAGGTGAGGAAGCGGCTCAGGTCGCGGCGAAGCAACGGATTGTCCGGCGCGTGGAAGGTCACATGGAGATCGTGCGTCACTCCCGGCGGTGGCGGCGCGTCGCCGGTGAGAATCGGAAGGAACTGCGTTTCGCCGCCGACGAACGTTCGGAAGAACGCGGTGAAGAAGCCGGTGGAGACCGCGCGCTGCTGGCTCTCCGTCAGCCGCTGGCTGGTCTTGCCGGTGCCGCAGAACGAATCGCTCACGCCGCCCGGCACGAAGGCTACCCAGTCATCCGCGGCGCCGGGGATGCCGCTCGACGGCGACCACACCGTGTTGAAGAAATCGTGATCGGCGCCCATGACCAGCACGTAATGCTTCGAGGCCGGATCGCCCGGTACGTTGTAGCGCACGTCGTCGAAGTAGTGGATGCCCTGCAGGTCGCTGACGTCGCCGTCGCAATAGGGGAGCATTACCAGCAGCGGGACGTTGTTGACCAGCGTGCGGTTGAAGTCGGTCGGCGCCAGCGGCAGCACCGCGCGGATCCCGTACGGTGAGCCCTGGCTGAGGTTGAAGGTGAAGTGGCGCGCCACGCCCTCGCCGCCGCGCGAGTGCCCCATCGTACCGATGCGCGTCAGGTCGATCTTGCCCACGAATCGCGTGCCGAACGGCGCGCCGCCGCTGGTGGTGAAGCCCTTCAGGATGTCGAGGTGCTTCTGGATGAGCTCCGCGCGCGCGAGCGCGCCGAGGTCGAAGACGGCGTTGTCGACGGCGTTGACGCCGTTCGCGCTGATGGAGACGACGAAGTATCCCTGGCTCGCCAGCAGCGCGCCGACGTAGTCGTATCCCTGATAGCTCGGAATCGGCGTGCGGCCGTCCGAGCACGGCCACTCCAGAAACGCCGCCCCCTGCCCGTTGAAGCAGGTGGCGTGACGGCCGTGGAGAAAGACCACCAGCGGGAACGGACCGCCGGTGAGGTCGGTCGGATGATGTACGGACGCCAGCAGCTCGACCGGACCGGGAAAGTTCGTCGGGGTGAAGGCGGTGTCGCCGAAGTTGTACTCCTCGCGCGTGACGGCGAACGGTCCCGGCGCGGTGGGATCCTGCGCCAGCAGCGCGGGCGCGGCGAGAACGACGAGAAGGAGAAGCGCATGCAGTGTCTTTTTCATGTTTGCCTCCTCATCAATGCAGATTCAGGGTTTCGGGAAGATCGGACCGCACTTCGCCGTACGCGACGGTCACCCGCGCGCCCTGGTGCAGCAGCGCGGGATCGAAGGTGACCAGCCGCAGCGCCGACTGGTCCGCGCTTTCGAGCGCGGCGCCAGCCGCGACGCCGTCGATCTCGATGACCGCGGGGGTCGCGCGCGCGACGAACGGGCCGCCGGTGACGGTCAGGCGAAAGGCGGTGCTGGTGGTGACGCTCTGCCCATTGATGGTGACCGTGACCGGTTGCGGCAGCGCAAGCTGGTGGACGCGATAGGTCAACAGCTTGTGCGGCCCGGCCGGAGTGGCGTTATGACCCTCCCCGCGCAGCGTGCCGGCCGCGTTCATGAGCTGCGCAACGAGCGCGGGCGGCGGCTGCTGCGCGTACGCCGCGCCGATGCCGATTGCGAGACACAACAGAATGAGAGAAACCCGGCGAAATCCATCCATCATGACCTCCTCCGTTACGTTAAGGCGCAAAAGGTAATCCTGGCGGAGATCGGGGTCAAGAAGGGCGGACGTTCCTGTGTATTTACTGTCCAGCCTGCCTACGCGGCGTAGATGAAACTTGGGACGATGTGAAGTTGTGCGAGCGGTTCGTTCTCGGCAATACCTCCAATCGAGAGCCCTTCTCCCCCAGCGGTTTCTTGCTGTGGGAGAAGGTGCCGAAGGCGGATGAGGGGGCGTTTCACCAGG
>Ga0247668_1000057_pt1 | contig 41099 bp, 69 predicted proteins | sample CNK09_metaG_FD_182737 | JGI IMG/M metagenome (GOLD analysis project Ga0247668, IMG submission 182737) | Soil microbial communities from Purdue University Martell Research Forest, Indiana, United States - CNK09 | ecosystem: Environmental > Terrestrial > Soil > Temperate forest > Bulk soil...
AGGCGATCACGGAAACGGCCAATTGCGCCGGAAGCGTGAATACCTCAATCGTATTCGGCAACATTTCCATATTCGTGCCGATAACGGCAGCAGACGCGGCGGTTATCGTAGTGCCAAAACTGATCGTCACAGGAGGCCCGCCAGTGCCGGTAGTCGTATCCCGCACCTCGAATCGATAGCTATTCGTGCTTCCCGTAGTAAGCGAATCGCACGTTAGCGCCTGCGCTGATGCAGTGACTGCAATAGACTTTGTAGAAGTCCCTGCAAGCGGCTGAAATGGCTGCGAAACCGCCTGCCCATAAGCATGTCCGCACAGCAGCAAAAAAAGACACAGAAGTTTTTTCATCGCATAATTCCCTATTGGTTCTTGCCGCGTGAGTCAATCCAGCCTAGAGTGGTAATGATAAATGCATCGCTTGCCCCGCTTGCATCCTGGCGCGTGCGGAATTGCGCGGATGTATTGGTTAATACGCTTTTTTGTATCGTCGTAGAAACCTGCGCGGCGCTATTGGTCCGCAAATCGAATAGGGTTGAGGTCGGCGTGGTATCGGTTTGGGAGAGCGCCGTATACAGATGATTCTGAGCCGATGATGTAGCGTTTTGCTCATTGAATACGCATCTGGCAAATACTGTGATTCCAGTCGGAACAGTCACCGTGCGAGTGACCGCCGAAGTACCCGGATTGCTGACGTTCACGTCATTTACAGGAACGTCCCAAGTAAACTCATCGCCATTTTGCGCGAATAGAATCCAGTGCGCCGAAGCATCCGTTTTGCCTGATCCGATGCGCCGGTAGATGGTGTAATTCGCTGGCAATGCAGGAGCCGATGCCGACAGGCTGAAAATAACGTCCGTGACATTCGTATCGGGGCGATTGATTTCGTAGAAATGATACCAGGTCGAATTGGCGATTGCGCCCGTATCCAGACCGCCCTGCGCGCTTCCGACTGCCCAGGATGAGGTTGTTTTGGCAATGGATGCCGCCAAGGTCATATAGGCGGCATTGGTGCTATCCGTGGCAGTTCCTGCGGCAATCGTCATCGTTCCAGAACTACCCGCCGTAGACATGGTAAGACCGGCGATGTAATTGCGCAAAACAACGTTCGGCGCGCTGTTATTGATAACCGGCCTGCCGCTCGTATCGTAGCTGACAGTAATGCTCGTGCCCGCCTGAATAAAGCGCGGAATCGAGATATTGGTAGCCGACAGCAACCCATAAGAAACGGCAGACAGCGGATTTTGCAGCGTCAGTCCGCCATCGTTGATCGTCGTAACTGTGGTAAGCGTGGTGCCGTTATAGGCGGCAGTGTTTACCGTGGCGTATTTGGTGCCGATGCCGTCAACGATTTGCAGGCGCAGGCCAGCGGTAAACGTTGAAGTCTGATCGCCTGCCAGGGTAAAACTGGTGCCGCTAACGAATGTAGGTGATGGCCCGGCTACCCATTGCGACTGTGTAACCGTTGTATCATTGATACCCTTGATATTATCGATAGTCCAAATCGGACTAGTCGGCGGGTCGGTATCGGTCGGGCTGGCGAGTACGGCCTTATAGGTCAGACCGGCTTGGAAGAAAATGCCGCTTGCCGGTTCGCCTAGAGAGTTTAAGACGATGGGGTTGGCATTGGCGACTAGACCGGTAGAATCGGTATATGTATTCTGTTTAGTGCTAGTCGATCCGCCAACGTACCAAAATAGTTGATAGCCGGTTGCTGGTGCGCCGGTCAGGTCAACGTATTGGGGCTTGGGACCGCCTAGGGAGGATGGGTTTACGGCGGCAATGCCAATCCCCTGCACGAACAGCAGGGCAAAAAGCAATAAACCGGAGTAAAATTTGCGCATGGATTTATTCATAGCGATGGCCTTGCGCCCGTTTGCTGCTTGGGCTTGCAAGAAACTATTCTCCTTGTTGCCTGAAAATATCCGCATATCATTGACGAAGGAGCGGTAATGCTGCCGCTCCGCCTATGGCTGCATAAGGGGCGGATTGCCGTAGCAATTCCGATATGGGTTGCGCGATTGCCGGTCTTTGGGATAGCAGCGCAGATAGTGCTGCGGTTCCCGGTCTGGTATAAGCACCAGCGCCCAAGGCGATAGCGGCAGGCACAGCAGGGTGAGCGAATGCACCAGCGCCGCCAGCTACCACAGCGCCAAGCATGCCGCGCCCAGCCGTACCAGAGTCCGGAATCTTGCTAGGCAAAACGCGCTTTCCGGCATCCGACAAGTCCTGCATCAGAGCTTCGCCAATCGCAGTATTTCCCTTGCCAACACTCGTATCCGCCGCTTTGACTGCCGCAGCGAGTTGCGCTGGAGTGAATAGCCCCATGTCCGTGCCGGTACTTGATGCAGCGCGACGCAGCCGGGTAAAGTTTGCGTAGCCCTCATTAATCGCCTGCAACGTCTTTGCCTCTGCCGGATTGCTGCGCATCAGGTTATCGCGCACGCTAGCTTGCAATTGGGCAATCGCACTGCCGAGTTGGCGTTTATCAAATGAAGGATCGCTTGCGTATCCCTTCGCCAGTCTGCCTAGATCGGACTCGACTATCTTTACAACGTCGCCCGACATATTGCCCTGTGGCGTCATGCGGCGAATCACAGTATTTTTCAGAATATCTTCAAACTGTTTTGCCTCTGCCGCGCCCAAACTTGTACCGGTGCCAGCGCCCGCAAGATTGCGGAGATTAGCAACATCCTGTCCGAATTGCTGATCGGCCTTGAAACTCAATTTCGGTAGCAAAGCATCATAGGCAGCGCCAAGTTTCTGCTTTACAATCGACATACCCTCACGGCCAACAGGGAAGTCTTTTCCCGCATTTTCGCCAATCGGGGCCAGCGCGCGATTGTAGGCGGCTCGGTTGAAATCTTCGATGCTGCGGCCTTGCGCGTTTTTGATGAAGTCGCCAAGCAGCGGGACGCTTGTGAGTTTGTCCTCAGTTGCTTTAGCTGCGCCGCCCAGTACCTGTCCAGGCGTCAGGCTTACGCCCTGATCCAGCAGGGATTTAACCTCGGGTGCGGTATTCGGGCTAATGACGCGAGCAGCGCCGCGCGCCAACAGGTTGCCAGCCAACGCGCCACCTGCGCCCATCGCGGTATTGGCTAGGCGGCTTTCGCCAGTTCCAACAGGCTGCAAAGCGCCCAATGTGCCGCCCACGGCCATTTGCGATTTTAGGCCGCCCATCGGCACCCCAGCGGTTTCCAGCAGGTTAAATCCAATATCGCCGCCCGTGCCGCCCCATGTATGCATTAGGGGCTTGTCCGTCTGGTTCGCGGCATCAATCCGCGCCTTTACATCGGCTAGTTGCTGATCCGTCACCAAAGGATTGCCGCCAACAGTTACGCGATGGCCGAGACTCTTTGTAATATCTTCCAGCCCCAGCGCCGCGCGATCAAAACCGCGCCCAAAACCAGCGGATAGATTATCAAGGAAAGACCCGGTAGGCGTTACCGCTTCACGCTCTTTCCGTGCAACATAATCCCGCACGCCCTGTCGATCATTTGGCGCAGATGGCGAATCCGAAATTACATATCCGCCTTTCGGCGCTTCGACAGCAACCGGCGCGGCAGGCGTAATCGGATCGTCTGTAATAGTGAAAGCCATTAGTTTTTCACCCGCACCCATTTCGTGCCGTCAGATTGATAGCTGATGCCGCCATCGCCATGCGCGAATTTCCACTTGTACTGCGCGGGGTCAGGCAGTGAATCGACTACCTGCGCGGACTTCCCACCGCCCCGCAGCCGGTCAAGAGTGGCTTGCGCTTTCGGGTAGACCATTTGCAGCGGGTCTTCGGTAGTACCCATGCCAGTTTGATATTGCTGCTTTACCGCACCAATCCGCGAATCCAGCAAGTCAACAGCGCCGCGAACGGCTGCTTTCAGGGCAGCAGGGGAATCGGCAGAATTGAGCGTTTCAGCCCATTTCGCTGTGTCAGTGCTTGATGCGCCGGTCCCGCGAAATACCGCCATCAATTCATTGGCGACCGCCTCTTTTGCCTGCTGGAACGTCCGAATCTTCCCGGCAGTCTCAGTGCCACCAACCTCGGGGACGATGGCGTTATAGAGCTTGTTGAACAGGGGATAATCGCTGTTATTCAGGGCTTCCGCCGCCTTGTCGAATGAATCCAAGTGGCCGATGGCGGTATTGATTTTCGTCAGGTTTTGGCCGATCTGACCCGCAGCAAGGCTAGACCGCGTTTTATTGCGCGCCTGATAGTTCACCGCATCAAATGTCGGATCGTAAGCACCCACCAGCGACAGAATTTGCTGCGTCACAGGAGAGCGGAAAGCCGCGCCGGTCGGAAACGCCATGCGACCCTCTGCCAGCGCTTTGACTTGGGCGGCAATATTCGGAGGTAGCTGCTTAAGCAAGTCTTCGCCGTGCTGCGTGAGGTCAATGTGGCCGGTAGGCGCAGCAGGGGCCGCTACAGGAGCCGCCACAGGGGCCGCAGGCGCTTGTCCAGGCGCAGGCATACCGCCAGCTACAGGAGCGCCACCAGAGCCGCCTTGGCGCTGCATATCGGCGGTAATGCTGGCAATGGCATCCTGATAGGCGGCGCGTTCGGCTGGCGTGCGAGCGTTCGCTAGTCCGCGTTGTGCTGCGGCGAGGTCTGCCGCATTTCCCGGGGTTTCCTGAGTCGGCGCGAGTGGCGCACTCACAGCAGTACGCATGGCCGGGAGTTCCGGCGCATTCATGTTGCCTCGGAATCCGCCGCCAGCGGGCGGCATACCACCGGGAGTAGGCATTCCAGCGCCCGGAATAACTGACGGCGGCATGTCAGGCACCGGAACCGTCGCTTGCGGATTCAGATTCAGCCCGAGTGGGTTTTCCTTGATTTGGTTGCCCTGCGCTGTTACCTGATGCCCGTACATACTGGCATTGTAGGTCATGTTTTGGCCGCGCTCGCGCAAAGCAAGGTCGGCTTGTTTTTGCAATTGCTCCGCGAATCCAGACATGCCTTTTTCAGCCTTGATTTTGAAATCGCGGAATGCAATCGGGTCTTTCGGAATGTGCTGCAATTGATCCTCAAGAGAGCCGCGCTGTTGCAGAATCGGGCCAAGGTCCGGGTCTTTGTATTGCGCGCTGTAGAGCGCCGCCAAATCTTCAGGCGTATTGGCGGCATCGAGCAGCGATTTATAAGCCGTTATTTTGTGCGTCAGAACTTCGGAATTGGCCTTTTTAATGTCGGCGCGCGCTTTATCTGCATCCAAAAACGACTTGGACGCGGCCTGATACGCCGTAACAGCACCGCGCCCGGCCAGATTTTTGAGCAACGCGCCTTGATCTACCGTTCCCGTAGTTGGATCAACGGATGCCTTGTAAGCCTCACGCGCCGCAGCCGAATCCTCTAGCCCTTGCTGTGCCTGCTGAGTCTGTAAGCCCTGCAATTGCTGCTGGCCCATCAACGTCTTGAGTTGCAAGCCCTTCGCATACATCGAAATAGGGTCTTCGATATTGATGGGCGCGGGCGGACGCAATCCGCTGCTTATGATCGACGCATCGATAGCCATTATCCGGTCACTCCCGCAAGTTGACTATTGATGTAATCCATGCCCGCACCATACCCTACATTCTGACTCATGTTGTTTTGATTGTTGTTGCCAACCAAAGAAGAGAGTAGTTGCCCGTTTTGATACTGGTTATAGGCGTTGCCGATGCTTGAGCCTAGCCCGCTAAACGCATTTGCGCTTCCTACGATGCCAGCAGCTTGCGCGTTACCTGCGCCCGTAATCAGCCCGCTTGCCGAATTGGCAAAGTTTGTCCCGGCTGCATTCGTACCGGCAGCCGCATTCAATCCCATGCCTGATTGTCCGCTCAAAAAGCCGTATTGCTGCGCGCGCTGATTCTGAATATCGGATGAGCCTGCCTGCGCTTTCGTGGTGCCGTAGTCATTGGCAAAACGCGTCAAGGCTTTCAGGGTCGCGCCAGAGTCATAACCGCCTTGTGCCAGAGCGCGATTATTGATTGCCGCCGTTCCCTGATTCAGTCCAAAATCAAGTCCGCTCGCATAGATCGGATTAGCCTGAACATCGGCCATCGTAATCGGCTTGGTGAGCGAGCCATAGGCCGGATCAGAAGCATTTTTTTGTTGCCGCTGCTCCATGTAATACTTGACGGCAGCAGCATCGGCAGCATCGCTTTGTCCAGGTCCGGTAACACCGAATTGCTGATAGATCGGTTGGACTACGCTTTGATACTCCGGTCCCATGCCCTCTGCGGTAGAGACTGGCGTGTTGTTGGACAGGCCAAGCAGAGTTTGCAAGCGAGCGTTAGCCGCCATGCCGGAATTCAGATATGGTGCTAGGTTGGATTGCTGCTGGCTATAAACCTGACGTTGCAGTCCTAATGCATTGTTGCTGGCGTTCGTTTGTGCTTGCGCGGCATCACCAGCGGCGCTAGAACTCATCGCGCCACTGATAACGGACCCTGCTACTCCTGCTACGGCTCCCCAAGGCATCGCTATTGCTCCTTCTCTACTTCGTCAGCATTGAACACACAGAACAGTCGCGTGTTGTCTTCAAGCGCGATAAACCAATGATCTACGCCGCTATCAATCAGTTTCGCCTCACCTGCCTTGATGGTTCCCTTGAGTTCGCCATCTACAAAATATTCAGCCGATCCGCTACCGCACAGAGTAGGGTGTGAAACGTCATGGCGATGACGCGGCACGCCTTCGCCTTTCATCAGCACCGGAGAGCCGCGAAAATAAAACTTGCCGCAGAATTCGACGGTTTCTACGTTAGCCATGTCATCTCCGTTTTGATGCAAACAATCATCGCTATCCTGTTGCGTTTGCTATCGTTGTTTACCCAATGCGGAATGTCGTTGCGGAATTCGTAGACTTCGCCCAAGTGCGGATGAATCGCCGCACCCTCCCATTCAAACGACGCGCCTGCGTCGTTTTGCACCGGGACATAAAACTTGGAGTAATAGCCAGCATGCCATCCGCCATCCACATGCGGCTCGATGCGCCCGCCCGCAGGCACTTTCGTAATCAGCACGCCGCCCAATCGCTCGCCGTCAACCAGCGCCATCAGCCCAAACAGAATCGGCTTGAGTTCCGGCAGTTCGCGATAGGCCGGATACCACACGGAATCGTGTTCATCATTGAAATTCGGCCCTAGGTTTTTGTAATCGTTATAGCGCACCCAAATATCCGACATGGCTGCATGTGCATACGTTTCCTGCCGCATCTTGCGCTCGCCGAATAAATGCGTCTTTGCATTCAATGCAATTTGCAGATGCGAAACATCCAAGTCATCATAGATGCGGGCGAATGGCTTCATGCGACAGTCCCATCCGCAAGAATCCACGTTACGCCATCTTTGGCTATCCAAATCGGTTTACCATGCGCGCCAAGCGACGTATCAAAATAAGTGCGCCCGATGAACAGGAATGTGGTGGGCCGCTGCGCCGTGGTGCCGCTAGAGGTCAAGCCAGAAAGCAGATTAAACACGGCAGAGAAAAACGATGCCCAGCCGGGATTCTGCATTTCCGCGCCTTGATCGACTGCGCCGGATGGGGGCTTGTTTATCAGTGCCATCTCAATCGCTCGGATTCACAGACGCGCTAACCAGGCAGAACTTAACCGGGTCAGTCATCGTTATGCGTGGCGTGAAATTGCGCATCGTGCCCAGCATGTCCCACTCGACTACCTCTGAATAATTCCCGAGTTTCCCGAGCGGTTGCAGCATCTGCGCGCCGTAGGTCTTTCCGTTGTCGCGCGAAATCTCTAGTCCTACCTGCGGATTCGATCCAGGGTCAACGGTATTGCCGTCGCCAACCTGAATATCCAGCCGGAAACGATTCACGGTAAATCGGCCGCCATCCGGATCGCGCAACGTCTCGCCGGTCATCTGCACGGTAATAGGCTGGCCGTTGTCGGTTACGCTCGCCGGATTCAGCTTATATAAATTCCCTTGCGCGTAATCGCAGATAATCATTTCTCCAAGGAACGGGAACGAAAACTCTCCAAAGTCACGCGTCAATCCCATGCTGTCCCAAGGCGACCAAATCTTAGTGGAGCCGTCATAGCACCACGTAGCGCCAGCACTCGGGAAATTACAGATCAACAGCGGATGACCGCCAAGCATCATGCTGTAGAAACTGGCATCGGCGACGTTTGCGTAGCCATTGATGATCTTGTCCAAGTCCGGATTGGACAATGGCTGCGGCATATAGCCGACAATCTGCGCAATCATTACCTGATTGGTGCGGTTGCGCATCAGGCAGGCCACGGTGTTTCCGTAGCGCGCGACGCCAAACGTAGCTGCAAGCCCCCACTCTGACGTAGTGCCCTGCACTTCGCTAAACAGGAAATCTTGTCCGCCGCTCGCGCCCCAAAACTCCGAGTGTGCCGCACACAGCAGGAACAATTGCCCGTTGGACGTCCAAATCGCCACCATCGGGTCCGGATGATCCTCTGCCGTGGCGAAATTCAGCGCATAACCGTTCAAGCCGTCGCTAATACCAGAGACAAAAAACGCGCGGGAATTGAGCGATTGCACCTCAAAGCATTGCAGCAGAAAAGTCACCGTCTGCGGATTCGCAGGAAAGCTAGGCGACGTAATCTGCGCGAATTGCGTAATCGTGTAGGTGCCTTTGGTGCCCGCTGCGCCGCCCGGATCAACATCCATTGGAAATGTGAACGTCGAAGCGCCCGTTACCGTGATGGTGTAATTGCCGATGTACGCAGCAGGCACTTGACCCGCGAGGCTGACGATATTGCCAGTCACCAACAGATGCGGCGATGCAGTCGTAAGCGTGGCAATGCCTGCGCTATAGGTAATCGTGCTGATTGCCTGCGGAGTCGCGCCACCAGGGATTGCGACAGTTGAATAGATGTAGCCATAAGTGCCGTCTACGATCATCAATTGCTGCCCGTTATCGGACATGCTTACGCGGCCCGATGTGGTATTCAGCATGCCGAGATTTGTTTTGTTACCGGCGTTATCTACTGACCATAGGACAGATCGATGGACAACGTAGGCGAGCGTGCCTGTCTGAATCCACCAGGCCCCGCGAATCGGTGTCGCGCCGAATTGGACGAACAGATCGCGGCCCGGTCTGCCGAAAGCGACTATCTTGGACTTCTCACCATCGGGCCGAATTTCCCCGTAAACATTCCGCGCGAGTTTGGCCGTAACGAATGACGATTCGCTTTTCAGGCCAATACCTAGCATGGAGATACGGGGCATTTATTTAGCGCGGCGGATTTGGGTTAAGGCGAACTTTGAGTGGATCACCAGAAACAGAGATGGCGGCTATGTCTTGCTCGCGACAGAGAAGATATTGCTTTCCATCCAAAGTAATCGGCTCGCCGCCTGAGTTATAACGACCAAAAATCACCCAATCGCCTACTTTGAGCGATGTAGGTACAAGATGCCCATGCTGCGTATGTCCGGCTGCATCCAAAAATGTGCTATAGATGCGTCCCGGCCCAACAGCTACAACGCGTCCGCTCGGAAATTTTGCCTCATCTCCTGGCAGAAAAATTCCTCCCTTGGAGACTTCTTCTTTCAGTTGCTCGACAATCACAATATCGCTGATTGCGCGCAGCGGGAATTCTTCGGCCTGAGTAAGCGGGACAACATTGCTTTGCATTGAAAACCCCTTATAAGTGCGTTAAAATGACGAAGCCAGCATAGGCGCGACAACGCCCGCTGGCTTCTGACCAATCAGTGAAAGGCAATTCACATGACGGCTAAAGCGGATGTTACCGCAGAATATTTGCGCGAATACTTCATTTACGACAAAGGCACGGGCCTTTTCATAAATCGCAAAAAACGATGGCTGGCACTCGCCGGTCAGGTCGTGGGACAAATAAACGCCGTTGGCTATTTGGTAGTCGGTATTCATGACCGATCCTGGCTTCTGCATCGGCTTGCATTTTTGTATGTCACCGGAGAATGGCCGAAGAATCATGTTGACCATATTGATGGCAATAAACTTAATAATCGCTGGGGGAATCTGCGTGATGTTTCTCAGGAATTGAATACTCAAAATGTTAAGACTCATCGCAAACACAACAAACTTGGCGTACTTGGCGTTCAAAAAACTCCTTCCGGAAGTTTTATGGCGAGAGTAGTTGTTAAGGGAAAATCGTTTACAAAAAACTTTGCAACGCTCGAAGAGGCGCAGGAACATTACCTCGCTCTTAAGCGATTTCTTCATGAAGGAAATACTCTCTGACTTAACGTAAGTCATTGATTTAGAAGCCTTTGTATAAAAAACTGTTCGAAATGTTACTTGATGTATCGAAGGGACAATCCATCTCCATCACCATCACATTCGTATCCGTCAGCCTGTTCTGTGCCTCAGTAGCCAAGCGCCGTACATCCGCAGGCACAGGCGCATTCCCCTTGAATGACGGCCAAATATCAACGGACAAGGCATCGACCATGAATTTCTCGTAACCGGCAGGCAGTTGCAAATTGCTGGTCAACGTCATTGCCGCAGGCGTGATGCGATTGCGTGAAACGATGGTGCATAGGAATGCAGCGTAAGGCGTCGGATAAAACGAAAATATCCCGTCAGGAAAATCGGGATTGTAAAAACACTGATTCGGAATCCCTTGCGTTGCCTTGAATGGGATTGCATCAAACTTTTGCTGATCGATTAGATCAACGTCATAGTCGATGCCGGATAGCGTGAGGAAAATCGAATCCAGGCTAACCGGGCGCCCCGCAACAGTAAGCAGCGTGGTTAGATACGTATTCACCGCTGCCGTCATGGTGAAACTGTCGTTTGTCGTGTTGTAAACGATGAAATTATCGTTTGCAAACGAGTCCATCATCCGTTGGAATCGACGCAATGCCAATTGCATGCTGGCGTTGTCGATTACCTCATCCTGGCCCTTGATGGTAGAGCCGTAGAATGCGTCTTGGATGATGGTCGATACAGCAGTCATTTAGTCGGCCTTGGGCGGGCGACCGGGGCCGCGTTTTTCAGTTGCATCACGCGCGGCAAGTGCGGCGGTTACAGCGGCGGCAATGCGTTCCTGCAACTTCGCTTCATCGGCAGCGGCCTGCTCCTTCCGCGATGCCTCTGCGGCTTCTTCTGCGACCTTTTGGGCGGCTTTCTGCGCTTCCGCGTCTTTCTCTGCCTGCGCATCGATCATGGCCTGTACGGGCGATCCATTCAGGCGCAATTGTTCCTCGACGGATGGAGCGCCGATGTAACCGAATGCGGATGGCGAGTGCTTCCAGTCCGATCCGAGGCGATCATCCTCTTCTTTCGAGTTGACCATTTTCGTCACAATCTGACTGCCTTTGCCGCCCGGTTGCGCATAACGAACCGATGGGTAAGGCTGAAACACATACGGCTTTTCCGGCTCAAGTTTGCCATTTGGCAGCTTCTTGCCGAAATACTTACGCGGCGGCGTTTCCCATTCTTCGGACGGCATTTCGGCAGGACCGGGAATGGCCGAATAGTCGATCAGGGGATTGCCAGTAGTTACGGTATCGTTTTCCATTGATTCTCCAAAAAGCAGGGGACCGAAGTCCCCCGCTCGGTTAAGCGCCCACCTGTTGCACAGCCTGCTCTGGGTAGGGGGTGGCCCACCCATACAAAGCGTCAACCCGATTACCCACGGTATCCGAGGAAATTGCAGCTTGGCGGAAGGTCCGCAGGCTGAAACCCTCGAAACTTTGCACGCTGCCCCAGCCGCCAAACATCGCCAGGTCTTGCATGCGGACAACGGCAAGCTCAAACGCGTCCGGATGCCATGCGAGGTTACGCACGTAGCCGGTTGCGGCAGTACCGTTGATGGTCAGAACCTGATTGTCAGCGGCGGCATTGCTGGCATTCTGGAACGGGCCGCCGTAGATCAGCGCGGGCGAGTGGCTGATAGTCATGTTGCCAGACGCATCAGTCGAACCGGCTGCGACTACGGTAAATTGCAGCAGGTCAAACGTCGCTGCGCCAGTTGCCACGCGGGTAACAGGGTTCACGCCATACACGCCAGCGATGGTGAAGTTATCGCCAACGTTCAGACGTTGCGCAGCCGCACCGGTCCAAGTGTCAGTCACCAGAGTACCGATGTTGGCCCAGCCGGTAGCCAGCCCTTGCGAAGCGCCGTTAGTCTGCGGAGCGCCACCCAAAGCGCCGACAGTCTGACGCGCCACGTTTTGCGACATGGCGATTTTCAGGCCGATGGTGTTGGTTGCGTCCACAAACATGCCTTCTTCGTACTGCTTGGCGATCAGGTTTTGCGCCTGAAAGAAGCCAGTCAGCGCGGCGACTTGCGCGGCATTGGAAGTCGGGTCCATGACGAAATAACGCTCGCCGTCGCGGGGGACGGAGAAGTTATCCATCTTGCGGCCAATGTCGAACAGGAAAGACTGCGTGTTCGGCGCGGTGCCAGCCGTACCAGTCAGCGGGCCAACCGTGTTTTTGGCGTTGATGTAACCGTCCTGGTCGATCTGCGTCCCGAGTTGAATCATCGCGGGTTTGATGACGCGATTGCTGAAATCCTGCTCCTTCAAGGTCATGTCCGCAGAAGTAAACGCCGTATCGACGTGCTTTTGCGAGTTGATGACCAAAGGAATGCTAGTTTCCACGTAGTCCTGCGCGTTGAACGCTTGACCGTTGGAAATCAAGGCGCGCCACGGGCGGCGAATGTTGATCGTGTCACCGATCTTCATGTCATCCTTGGCGAAATCCTTTTCATGGTCGCGCGAGACGCGTTTACCGAAAACGATGTTGTTATTCAGGGAGCGCAGGCACTCCTTGGTATACATCACCGGGTTCTGGAAAATATTGCTCATGGTTTCCTCATTTCATATGCTTTGCCGCCCAAGCAAAATACTGATCCGGGTCAGACGGTGGGCCATTGCTGGCCGCTGGTTTCGTCGTTACGGTTTTGCCTGGTGCTGGCGCGTTGGATGATTTCGAGGGAGCCGCTTTGAGCGTGGCCGATAGTTGGCCCAGAATGACGCCGTGCATGGCGGGATCGTCAGCATATTGCCAAAACTGCTTGGCAAGGTCTGGCTGCTTTGCGATGTGATAGGCGATCAGCGGTCCATCTGGCATCTTTTGAATCAAGTTAAGCGCGGTCGTCGGTACACTGACGTTCGCATCTTCCATGACTTCAAAATAGTCCGGAATGGTCTTGGCTATATCAGCCTGACGCGATGCATAACTTCTGCGGGTTTCGATGACGGCGCGTTCTGCCGCTACCTTGTCCGCTGCTTCGCGCTGCGCCTTGCTGGACTGTTCAAATAGCGTCTTGGCTTCCTGTTGGGCGACATACCGCGCGTCGGCCCGCAAGTATTCCTCGTAGCTGGCAAACTGTTCACGCTGGGGCGCTGCATCTACTGCCGGTCCGCTTGTCGCGCCGCTCTTACCTTCCAAAAGCGCAAGGATTCGCGCATTCTGTTGGGCTAGTTCATCGGCGCGCTTTCGCTCAGCATGCTTATCGGCGGTCAGTTCATCAATCCGCTTTTGCACGCCACGCGACTGCTTTTCGGCGCGCTTGGCACTTGCTTCCGCTGCCTCACGCTGCACACGTTCATTCTTCTGCCCGTCGGTTTCCTCGACGTTTTCCGGCGCGCCTGCGTCACCAGTTTTTACTGACTCATCGCCAGTTTCAGGCAAAGCGGTAGCGGGGTCCGTCGCTACGTCCGGTACTTCTACTTCTGTTTCTTCCGACATGGATTACATCTCCAAGAATCGCCCGTAGGCAACCCGGTCATAGGCAGGCCGGTACGCCTTATTGCGTTTATTGCAGGAACGCTTGCATGCTGACAAGCTGAATCGTTTCAGTGCCCGTCGCCTTGGTGCAGGTAACGACGATTTCCGTTTCCAGTTGCTGATAGGCGCGGGTAAGCGACGTGTAAGCAGTGGTGGAAGTGCCGTAGTAGCCAGTCGTTCCAGCGCCCAGCCCTTCCAGCGTTGCGCCGTCGCCTTGACCTTCGAATGCCGCGTCGAAGTTGTAATTGAGAACGTTCGCCAGCGATGGCGAGGCGAAGAACAGGTTACCGGCCAGACCATTCATACGGCAGTTCATCGTCTTGGCGTTGGCGCTGTTCGTCATGTTCGCCGATGCCTTGACGAGACACTTGAAGTTCGCAGGCAGCGAGTTCGGCGCGAGGCGGAACGAAAACAGCACTTGCTCAGACGTGGAGTTCGCTGAATCGATGGTCACGCCGTTGTTGATGAGTTGTCCCTGCATGCCGGGGATCACCATGTCAGACAGCACGCCAACCGCGTTTTGCGTGGTCGCGGTGATCTGGTAATACTGGTTCACGTCCGGGCGATACGATTGCGCCGTGGTGGACGAGCTAATCACCGCCGAGAACGGACCTGCTGGGTTGCTGGCTACCAGAAGCGAAACGCTGCCCCCCTGCAATTGCGGGGCCACACAGATGCTTTGGTTTGCCAGGATGGTCTGCACAGCAGAAGTGGTGCCGGACGAAACGCGGGTAATGATGGTGGACATGATGTTTCCTTTACTGGTTTACTGGTTTGAAGTGTTGCTATGTACTGCTTGAATCTCCGGAGGGTTCCGGCTTTGCTGCGTTATCGTCTGACGTAACTGGTGCTGTAGCGGCAATGTGAATCTGCGCGCCTGCGTTGATCTGCGCGACTTCGAGAGCGGTTTCGCGCTGGATCATCGCTACCTGAATTGCGCGGTCATGATCAAGGCGCGCTTTTTCCAGTTCGGCCTCATGGTCCAGTTGGGCGGCAATCGCTTTCTGTCGCGCCTCGAATTCGGCTTCGTGTGAGCGTATCGTGGCGTCCTGCGCGGCGATCTGCTGACGGGCTTGCGCATCAATCTGCGCAGCCTGCAATTTCACCTGTGCGCCGGACTCAAGAGATTTAATCTTTTCGTCCATCGCCTGCATGGTCTGCGCGGCCTGATCCAGATGCGCCTGTTGCTCCTGAATCTTGGCTGCGACCTTCGGGTCTAGCGGCTTTTGGCCCTGTTCCTTCGCCTGAATCTGCTGTTGGATCGGCGGCGGCAACATGATTTTCAGGCGATCCGCAATTACATCGGCATCCGGAATATCCTGCGCGCGGATAACCAGGTCGCCAGCGATTTGCATCAAGGGCGGATAGGCAGACACCAAATCGGACAGAAGCGACGCGGTTTCCTGCCGTTTTGTCGCGTATCCCGGCCCTGCTTGCGAGGTGACAGCATAGTCCGCACTGTTCGCGCCGCTGATGTTGCTTTCCTTGATGGCTTTCAGGGCTTGCGCATCAAGGTCGGGCGCTTGCTGATTGATTGTTACTTGCCTGCGCGTTTCATCGAGTCCGACGATATGCACGATACGCTCTGTATCGTAGTAGGGCGGGATACATTCCAGCAAAATCCGGCCAGTCAGCGCGATGGCGCGAGATAGGTTATCGACGTAGTTAAACGTCGCATTGTTGCCCTGCTGCTTGCGCTCGTTGATTGCCTTGCCGCTAATCTCTTGACCTTTTTGCCCAAGCGATTGCTCATACATGCCGATGGTGCTTTTAATCATCTGCACCATCGTTTGACACCAGTTTATGTAACCGGCATCGGGCACGGAGGGTTCATTGCGCTGCGGCGGCTGCAATCCGGCAGGCGTGGTGCCATCGTCAAGGAAAGCGTTGTATGGCAGGTAAGACAGGTTCTTAACGTTCGCCTGTTTCCAGAAATTCTCGTAACCCTTGACCTGTTCGGCGGTCAGAATCCAGGGGGTGCGCGGCGTCAGGGACAGGCGTATGGCCTGCTGCGTCATGCCAAAATTGAGCATGGACTGAGCATCGCGGGCGTGCCGTGTAAGACCCTGATAGATACGCTTGCCGTCAAGCATCAAGTCATCGCCGACAGTGCCGATAACCGGAATGATCGTGCCGGGCCAATCGTATTTTTCTAGAATCTGCTGGCCGCCCGCGATCTTGTACCACTCGACTGACCATTCATCGCACTCACGTTCGCGGGCGATGTAAACCTGCGCGCCGGTTTTTGGATCAATCGGCCATGATTCTTCTGGCGGGAGTTCGTCTTTCCAACCCTGCGCGCCGTCCGACATGAGAACTTTGGTTCTCGTTTTGCAGACGCGGCGGTAATAGTCGGCAACCACTACCTTGTTATCTGTCGGCGTCCAATACGTTTCCTTGGAATCAAAACTGATTGGATCGGCTTTCGGCCACTGGCGCTTAAACTCCTCATCTTCAAGCACCTCGACAACAAAAACAAAAAGCCGGTCGCTGCCATCCGGGTTTTGATAACCAGTATGGGCATAAACCGTATTGCTATCCAGAATCGGCTCAATCACCAGTTTCTGGTTGTCGAAGCTGCCATCTTCGGCATACTTCGAGCAAACGCGCCACCAGCCACGGCCACCGACTACGGATTGCTGGAATCCATTATCGTAGGCCGCATCTGCTTTCGAGTCATACTCAATCGCGCGGATCATGCCTTGCAGGATTTCGGCGACCTCTTTGCTCGCTTCGCCACCTGCTGGATGGATGCGAATGCCAGGGCGATTCTGCCGCTGATCGTTGACTACCTGCGCGACGAATTGCTTGAGTTGGTTGAACTCTAGGCAAATTTCCTTGTTGCTAGTACGCTCGCGGCGCACGGTATCGGGCCACTGCTGGCCGGGCGAATAGACAAACAGCGTATCGGTACGCTGTGATTCGTGATTGTCCTTATCGTCCTGACTGATACGTTGGAAACGCTCGCGCGCTTCTTCTAGGATATCTTCGTCGGCATCGTTATCGCCGTCATCGTCCGGCTTGGCGGTCGCGTTCGCGGCCAGCGTCGAATCGAGGTCCGACAGCGGAAGTTTGGACGATTTAGTAGGCATTATGCACCGGATAACCGCTGCTGGACGGCATCAAATCTTCCATCGTCAGCGGCTTACGCTCTTTCGTTGAACGTGCAATGCCAGGGAATAACTCCGACATGAGCCATACGAATGCATCTGCGCGGTTCGGCGACTTCGCGCCCATGTATCCATTCGTCGTCATGCTGGTGAGTTCTTCCTCTAGTTCTGGAAAATTTCCAGCAAAGCGGATTTTTCCATCTTCGGTTAGGGCGCTGATCGGTTCGGCGCGTACCACCTTCCCGCGTGATGCGTTGATGAGCTTTACAGAGGCATTTGGTTTTGCGGTGCGCAAGACAAAACGCACCATTTCACCGCCGAAGTTCTTTTCAGCGATCATCGAGTCAGCTTCGTGCCGGTCGTAGGCATTTGCCGCGATGCCGCCCCAAATCTTCGGGCCAGCCTTGCATGTGCAATCTTCGAGAACGTAGCCTTTGCCGTCTACACCGATGCCGCCGACCATGATGCCGATTTCGTCATTGCCCGCGTTATCTACGTCGCCAGAACCACTCGGGTCGATGGCAACCACCACGCGCTGCATATCTGGCAAATCTTCCAGCACGCGGTTTTTGTCGATGCTCTCAAGCGTCCACAGCGCGCCAGCCGTGATATCGGCAAACTTGCCATCTAGAAAACGCTGGCGGATACGAACGGGAAGCCGTGCAAGTTCTTGCAAATAATCTGGCGCGAGGTTCGCCATGTTGTCGCGCGGATTCATGTAGAGAATCGTATACGCGTCAGGATCGGCGAGAATCTTGCCCGATTCAGGCTCTAACTTGCGGACGAATTGCTTGTAAGTCCAATGCGCTTGCGAGGGCGGATTTTCGTCGTAATACGCTTTGACCCGCAGCGGCGCGCGCTTGCCTGCGATTTCGTAATCCACCAGTTGCGAAAGCCGAGTCATGGCGGTAGTCACGGACTGATAGGGAATCTGGCTGCATTCATTGAAAAGAATGGTCGCGTATTCCTTGCCGAGAACCTTTTCAGTGCGGTCCTTGTCATCGAGGCCGCTAAACCAGACTTCGGACTTGTTCGGAAACAGCGCGTAAAAGTCGCTGCGATTTAACTCGTATTCAACATCCGGGTAACAGAGTTTCATCATCTTCGGCCATGTGTCCATCATGACCGACTGCTTTACCGCTGAAAATCTGAGCCTGAATATCGCGTGCCGGGATTCAGCGGCAGCAATGGCGCGCATAGCTAGGGCGCGGCAAGCAATGAATGTCTTGCCGGAGCGCGACCCACCGGCCAGCATGATGTGCTTTGCTTCGCCGCCCAGCATCGCCCATGCTTCGGCCTGTTTCGGCGTGAGGCTAAAGGACATTCGCGTCGGTAGTTTGCAGAATCAGCGTGAATTTGCCGCCTTCGCTGTCGCCGATGTTCACAGCCTGCGCTGCCTTGCCGTCCAGGCGATCCGCAAGCTCTTTCACGTATGCAACGTCTCCCGACATGCACTTGCACAGGAATTCGTAAGCCGCACGCTCAATCGCGTTTTTCGGCTTCGGATGTGGGCCTTCGCCCTCTTCGCGCTCGATTCGGTGCGCTGCCGTGGCTAGGGCCAAACGCCAGCGCCCTTTAGGCAATTCCGCTTTCGGCGGAAGCGATGCGTAGGTATGCTCTTTCGTAGTCATGAAATTGCCTCGACCAAGGGGCGATTTACTTCGATTAGGAATTTATGCCATGCCCCGTAAAGGATCATTTCAGCCAAATCACCGTTGCCGTCTTTCACTTTCTTTTCGGCCTCGGCAACTACTGCGGGCATCTCATCTTGTAAGCGCATAGCGTATGCGCCCAATTCCTGGGTGTTTAATTTCATGATTTACCCCGCGACGGGTCGGTTAGCGCGTGCTGCCATGCGGAACCGCCGCAAGTCGGATCAAGCAATAATCTTTTTACCTGGAAAAACTAGACGGTATGAATCATCGTCAACCATGTAAAGTTCAGCCATTTCTCCCGTATCACGATGTTTATATTCAATCGTATGGCTTGCAATCATCGGCAAACGATCAAAGTCTTTCAAAACACGCTGATAGTCTTCGTTTGTTTTCAATTGTTCGGAAGTCATGATTTTTTCTTCGGTGCTGTTGGCGTTTGGCCCTTGGCCGCCCGCTGCACTGCGTACCCAATCGCAATCGCCTGTTTGATAGGCTTCGTTTGCGCCTCGGTCGCAATGTTCTTGGAGCGCGCCGCGTTGCTGACAGATTTGAGTAATGGCATAGCAGCTCCGGAATAAAAAAATCCCCGGTCGCTGTGAGCGTTACCGGGGATTAGGAGGGGGAAAAGCCATCCCGAGGAGGCGGGATGATTGGCGGGGAGAAGTCGCCAATTCTGGAGTGCAATGCGAAAATCAGAGACGCCGCGACCTAAAAAGGTTAACTCTCAGGGCAATCCCGTTGAGCGCAGCGCCGAATTAGACGCGAAAATATAGCAAGTCGCGTACCTTGTCAAGCATGTATTTCGGTAATCGTTTTAATGATATTGGCATTAATCCACACGGATCGCCCATAAGCCGTGATTTTTATCATCGGCATATCGACTGCATCAATGTTGACCCATGCGGGACAACCTTCAATCGGCCATTCGGATGATGGAAGATTGAAAATTATTACCGCCTGTTTGCCAACCAATTCCTTCACGCCACCTCCGCCGTTACCCTAACGTCATACGCCATCGGCATACAATACGCTACCCGCCTAGCCCAATCATACGCCCCATCAAGAAGCAGCAAGCAGTGCGCGTATCCGGGCAAATCACTCGCATGGGGCCGCAGCTTCGATCCATTGCACGTAGGACAGGCGGCATCCTCAAGCGTCGGCGTGTCGGGCAGTTTCAAGTGGCCCAATCCGCTGCAATCGGGGCATACGCTCGACAACCACCAGAGAAGCGCCAGTGCGGATGTATTCTGCTCCAATCGGAATCGTTTGCCTGCGCGTTTATCCAGAATGCCAGTTAAAGCTCCTACGCACGGCCATAGCGCCTGTTGGTCGCCTGCGTCGTAGCGTGCGAGGGTTGTGATAGCCAAACCGGGCAGCGGGTCTTTGTGACTGGCGTAGGCAGAGGCGATCAGTAACGTGCGGTCAATGTGCGTTGCGCCGACTGAAGATAGTAAACGCTCAAGCATGGCGCGAAGGCTTGATATAGTCGGTTGCGAATCTCCCGAGACATATTTTGATAATATCTCCAGAGTTATTCGACGCAAGAATCTTACGATACCTCTGCATAGCCAAAAAGTATTTTATGTTGCTTACCTTACGCGGATTCGGTCGCATCAGCATGGCACCAACTCATATCTGCCATTCACGCACCACATATTCCAGGCGCAGTGTGTGTCCTGACTTTCTAGGCCGTAGATTAGGCCGATGGCGTTAGTGAGCGCATTCAGTCTCATAAATCCCCCAAACCACATCCGCAATCGCGTCCTGTCTTTCCCCGAAAAACTCCGCCTGCATCTGTTTCGCGCTCGGCATTTCCGGCATCCAGTGCGGGTGCTTGAGCAGCGTAACCACGTTTTCGACGTATTCGCTCACCGTCTGCGCGATCAGGAATTCTTCTGGCATGCCGAAGCGCCGGATACGCATGGCAGCGATTCTCCCGGCTGTTTCATTCCCCTCAAGCGTAACAGTCGGCACGCCGCATAAAAAGCAATCTTGCACGCTGTTCGTGCCGCCGAATGGGAACGTATCGAGCGCGAGCGTACAGGTTGCCAAGCGGTCAAGGTAGGTCTGGTAATCCGTCTGCGGATGTACCGTAGCGCGCGGAAACCACTTCCGAATCTCGTAATCGACCATCGCATGCTGCAATCCCTGCTGGTTCGGGAAGAATACGAATTCCACATCGGGCCAGCGTTCGGCGATCTGTTGTAGGGCACGCATGAACGGCGGAATCAGCTTGGCAGCGATGGCTGGAATTGCCACGCGGTTTTTCACTGGCTGATGCGCTGGCGGTATGCCGTCATTGCGCCTAATCGACGTAACGCTCCCATCCGGCAGCGCGACAACCTTTTCGGAATACATTGCGCGGTCGCCAATGAGCGATTCCTCAGTCAGCAGGTAATCAATGCATGGCGACTGCGAGGAGGCCGGATGACCGGGACACATGATCTGGATCGGTGCGAGTCGCAGCGTAGACAGCGTAATCGTCCACGATGCCATACCGATGCTCGGGTAAAAAATGATATCCGGCGACTCTGCCAAGATCATCGCGGATATGTCGGCGAACTCCAATTCATCCTGCGGGATGTGCAGGATGCGCTCGAATACCTCAATCGCTAGATTATCGCTCGCGTCGCCGCCGTACATGCCGACCAGTTCAAAGCGTGTGCGTAACTGCTTAAGCATGGGCGCATAGCAGCGAAACATGCTGTGATTCGTAGAGAACCATTCGAGCGGGACAAGGATTTTCGGGCGCGCTTTCGGTTCAGCCTTGCGCTCGCACTCCGGCGTGTCCATGCTGGCGATTGCCATATCCCGAAACCACTTGTTCACCGTGCGCTTGATGGCGTGCTTGTCGGGCGCGTCGGTGTAGGTGCAGTACATGTAGATTTCGCCCGCGTTGCTCACGGCTTCGTGCGGAATGCCGTATTGCGCGAGTTCGGCATGCAGGGCCATGAGTCGCAGGCGCTGCTCATACGCCTTGTCGCTGATGACTATGGGATCGCCTAACGCCTTGAGGATAGCGGCGAGTATGACGGCGGGATGCGGGCCGATTGGGGCTACTAGCTTATCGTCAGGTGCGGTGCCGTCTGCGCTCATATTCGCCTGTGAAGCAGCGGCCCATGCTACTAGGCCGTAGCATGGAAGGGTCATTCTTTGTCGGGAGGCGAACCAATAGCCTCGTAAATCTCGATATCGCTATACCACCCAAACGCCAGTAAGCATCCGGACAAGTACCAGCGCAGATAAGCCTTATCAAATCTCATTACGCCTGAAACCACCAATAAGCCAGCGTCGCCAGGTTAGTTACGGTGGCGAGGACGCTTAGCCAGATTGAGAGTTTGTTTAGGTCGGACATGCGCTCCCCTAAAGGTTGTTGGCTGGCATCGGTATAGGATCGCAATGCCGAGTCGAACGGCAAAGCCACCAGCAAACCCGCTGAATCCCTCGCGCTACCTTGCGCAGCCAGCCAACACGCGCAAGTCTAATCACCCCGCGCGCCCGAGTCAAGGAGCTTTGTAGTGGGCGCGGATGGCGTCCCTACATTCACGGGCCAATGACCTACCGGCGTCACTAGCAGCCTTGCGACTGACCGAATCGCACATCTTCGCGCAGTCAGCGGCGACCAGGCGGGCGAAGGCTTCGAGCGTGGCAGTTCCGCCACACGCATAGCCCCACGAATTCTCAATCGTGAATCCCGCCTCCTCCGCCATTCTCCTGAGTTCCGGGGTCATTTGGCGCGCTCCGCAATCTCTATTTTTATTTCCGGGGAAGGTACTTGAACAGCTTGTAAATATGCAACGCACAAGTCCGCGTATAGCTGGGGTGCGATATTCTCGACGCACAAATGCTTCACTTCATTTTGGCGCAGACGGATCAATTCTACTGTAAGTTTACCCAATGCATCTAACTCCGTCTTTGTCAAAATCTCTATTCGATCAGCGCTCATCGCTCGCTCCTCGATTTATCCATCAAACTCGGCACGCTTCGCCAAAACTCTGCCTCGACCCGATGCACGATCACGCTAGGCGCTGGCACGTAGGGGCGGAAGGGGAGGCGTTTTAGGTCGGCTGTATCCAGGCTTGGGGTTGGCGGAGTGCTGCCGATGCGGGTGCGGCTGTAAGTGCTGTTGTTAAAGCCCATTTAGCATATCTCCTCGATAGTCAATCCGTTTTCCTTACGCCAGTCAGCCCATGATTCGTCCGTCATCTTGAAGAATAGCCATTTGAGCGAGTCGGCCTTTGGCTGATATGGCGTCTTGAGCCGTGGTGCGCAGCGGTCGCAAAGCTCGGGCAGCCTGTCGTACATGCGCCGATGGTCGCCACAGAAAAACAATCCACATCCTCGATCCCCGCCATATGCCTCACCGCCGCACACGTAGGCAAGCCCGCGATCAATCTCAACGTCACACCCAGGCTGATCGCATATCGCTGGCACGCCGTAGCCAATGTCCCTCTTCCACTTTTCATCCCACCCGATAGACCACCCCATAATCACCCCTCCTTGCTTAAGCTGCGGTTGGCTAGGCAGTGGAAGCGCAACGCGCGAGCATCTTCAAGAGCATTGTGCGGCAACAGCGAAACGCTATCAACCCGTAGCACTTCCATCGTTAGCGGCGGCGTATTCAGGCGCATGCCAGGACCGGTAATCAGCATGGCGCAGAATCGCTCGATATCCTCCGGCCAGTCCGCAATGATGTGGATCGAGTCAAATCCCATCAGAAACCATTGCAGGTAGGTCCGCATGGCCTCCAGCGTTGTAGCGCGCTGATTAAGCACCGGGATTACATGCTCTATCACCCAAGGATCAGGGTTATCGCAAGGCAGCACCTGATAAAACTCGCGCCCATCGTCCGCCACAAGTGCCATTGAAATCAGATCGCCGCCAAAACTATTCCACTCGCAGTCTATGTAAATATCCATCCTAACCTCCTGATTTATCAACAGTCTTCCGATTAACCCGCCACCTCTTGTCCACCTGCACCACCAGCCCGTCCACTGCCAGGGCGATCAGGGCGCGGTGGACGCGGCGGGTGTCGAGCGTTTTCGACGTCGCGCTACGCCAGTCCAAAGCATCCGCAATCAGGCGCACACTTAGCCCATTTTGCCAAGTCTCCAAAACATGCAACACTTTTGACCCGTCATGCATGCCATTGTCCTAAATGTAACCTGTGTACCGTCGTAACCCCGATTCTGGCAAAACTCTATATACAGCATGCTAATAGCGTCTAATACTGTGTGTATATAATATACGGGTTACATAGGTTACATAGGTTACTATACTCTAAGAGGCGAGTTTTCCGATGAGTTACTTGTAACCTATAGAACCTGTTTCATCCATCCTTTAGTAGGAATTCCTTCTATACGAACGGTGCCCTTATCCCATCCAAGTGCCCTCAGTGCCCGTCCAACCCGCTTTTGTAACCTTTGATCGTGCTGTCCAATCTCAATCTGGAGACACTCTTTTAGCACTTCGGTAATAGTCACTTTATCCCGGCCTCGAGCAGTCAGCCAATCATTGATCAGCGGCTCCCATGAATCAACATCGCGGCGTGCATTGGTTTCCCGTTCCTGATCCTCAGTATTCACATCCCACCAGCAAACGCCGAGTTTGTACAGGTGAACAGCCTCGGCAAATAACTGGTCGCGGTTATTCTCAAGCCACTCGAGATTGATGTCTTTGCATAGAATCGGCCAAAACCGGCGTGCGCCCGTGTCATCGTTCTGCCAATCATCCCGATTTGTAGTGCAAGCCAGCACGGTCTTGCGAGGATGATCCTGCGTGTTCCTGCCATAAGAACTGCGGTAGCGGTCAACGCGGCAGGAAATAATGCCCTTTACCCGATCTACTTCGGCCTTCTTGAAACTGTGCATTTCGGATATTTCGACCAGCATGTAGCCGTCCAAAACGCCGTAGAAGTCCTTTGTAAGTACGCTCTCATGGCATTCTGTGAACCATTTCCCGCCAATGATTCCTAGAGCGGTAGACTTGCCCTTACCCTGCTTACCCTCGAGTACTGGCACGGTATCCACCTTGCAACCAGGATTGAGAACTCGAGCAACCATGCTGATGAACCAACAGCGGCCAACATCGGAGCTATAGGTGCAGGGATCGGCCCCAAACGCCTCCGCCATGACGTAATTAAGACGCTGCTGCGTGTCCCAAACTCGAGAGCATAAATACTCTTTGCACTCGTTTTTTATGTTCCGGAAAGCGGCTAATTTAACGGCTGCATGTGCCATTTGCTCTGTTACTTTGGACAAGCCAATAGAGCGCTGCATGTAAAGTTGTAGATTGGTATCGTCTACATCAATCCATTTGCGGGCATCGCCGTGCCATGTAGTAATGATTGAATCCACAAATTCGTCATACCAAATCTTACCTACGAATTCCGGATCATTCTCAAGTACACGCACCACATTATCCAGATTGCATAATGGGCTTTTCCCGCTGTACTCGAGCACAGAGCGCCAGTTAACAGCAATTTGTATGCCTGTGTCATCAGACGGCACTTCGTCTAACGCCGGGTGTCCCGGCGGCGGTTCTTGCATGTCTGTCATTTCTTAGGTTGGGCGGGACGGCCCCGGCCTCGAGCAGCGGGGCGTACCTCTAGGGACTGGAGAATCCAGGCGCGGCCATGCTTGATTGCAAACATGCGGCCCTGCCCAATCAGGCGGCAAACATATTGCTCTGAAAATTTAAGTTTCTTTGCCGCTTGCTTCACGGTGAGCATTAGGTGTAGTCCACCATCGCATCAGCCATTTTTACGGCATTTTTGACAACACGCTCAGCGTCAAAATCAACCCTACCGCTCGAGTCTCCGCAGGCGGAAATTATCGCCGCCGCCATTCTTATGACAACGTATTCATATTTTGACAATCCTTCATGGTACGGATCAAGCGTATCCCCATCCCCAAAAAACTTTGGATCAACAGGAAATGCGGGAGAATCAGGTTCTAAAAGCATTATCAATTCCTCCTTGAGCCATCATTATACTTATTTGGTTTGAATACGCAACTATTTCTTGACACGCTCCCCGCCCTCTGCAATACTTGGGGCGTAGTGATGCAAGTGACGATTCGAGGCAGGCCCCTGAGCAATAAACCATCGTCTAGTGTGGGGAGCGCTTGCATTCACTACGGTAGTGTTGTTGGATGTGGGGCGCGGAGGTCGCGCGTTGCCGATGGGATGGGGTTCGATTCCCCTACTGCGGCGGATCGTTACCGAGTGGGTAGGACCATTCGGCAAACGCCAGAAATGGTGCCCACTTCCAACAGCATTCGCACCACGCGCGCCTCGGCGATCCAGGGGCATGGAGAGAAGAATGACGAATCATCCGAATCGCAGCAATACCCGCAACATTGTTGAAATCGACGGTGAGAAGTTTTTTGAATGGACCGTCAAAATGCGCGTTCATCATTCATGGGTTGCCGATGGTTTTAACCTTACGGCAGAGCGCGCACACAACATGCTGACTAACGACTTGCAAGGCGGCTACACGCATGAAATGCAGGCGGAAATCATCAGCGCGCCGAGCGACGTTCAAATATTGAAAGAGCAGGGCTACACGCGCGGCAATGGGCAATATGCCTGCGAATTGCAGACGATGAAGCAAGAGCCGAAGATTTATCCGGCTACCGAGTAAAGAACCGGGCGGCTCACACAGCGCCCTAACCCAAAGCGCACGGGCGCTCAATGAAGGAGATAGCATGGCGATAGAAATATTAGATCGAAAGGAAGCGGTCGCAAATTTGAATTTTGAACGAACATGCTCTGGTTGCGATAGCAAAATTCGTTTTCATGCGAGCGATGCGACTGTCAGTTACTGTCTTGGCTATCCCGACACCATCGCCGTAAAGTGCCCGGTATGCGGCTGCAATTGCGCAGTAGGACTTTCGGCGCAACAACAGGCGGTAATCAATCGTGATTATCCAGAGCGCAAGGATAATAGTCTTAAGTATCTTAAGTTGCAGTAAGTACCAACCCAGCGCGCACGGGCGCGAGAGAGGAGAGAGGATGGCAAGAGATGTGCAGGAACCAGTAGTAACGGAGGATAGTTCGCCAATGGGCGGCACGCGCGAGGATCATCCGGCATATGGTCAGATCGCCGCAAGTCGCGTATCGGGCCATGCATACTTGTATGGGTCTGACTTTGCGCACCAGCATTACATGACCGTGCGAATCAGCCGTAGCCAATTGCATCGTTCGTTGTCGCGCGATTGGCCGTTTAGCCGCGAGGAAGTAATTGAAGTTGCATTGTCGGAAGCGCAATGGGCGCAATTCGTATCTACGCCAAATAGCGGATCAGGCGCGCAATGCACGATTGAGCATATCAACCGCGTCGGCATTCCTGGAATTCCCGCTCCAAAGTCACGCCAAGCACAAATCAACCATGAGGCAAACGAAACTCTGCAATCGGCATTGAAGTCTCTTGAAACGTTGCGCGCCGAAATCGAAGCATTGAAAGTATCCGAAAAACAGCGCAAGACATTGCTTTGGCAATTGGAACTGACAGAGCGCGGTTTCGGATCATCGCTGAAATTTACTGCGGATCAATTTTCGGAGCATATCGAGAACGTGACGGAACACGCAAAGATTGAGGTCAATGCATACATTCAGAACGCAGTGATGCGCGCTGGACTTGAGTCATTGAGCGCACCCATTCTTCTCGATGACAAGCCTAGCCACGCTTAACGGGAGGAGGGGGAATGAGCGAAATGTTGAAACGATCCGGTCTCGTGCTATACGCGAAAGCGCCGCCGAACATTTGCTACCTAGAAATAGTCGATAAGCGCAAGATTGTTGCATTCACTTTGCGCGGTGCTTTCTGGTGCAGGCCCGGTAAGAATCCACGCAGAATAGCGGCTCCATGCCGAAACTCGCCGGCGCTTGGGCAGACAACCAACCAAGGGCGGGAGTGAGCGTGAATGAGTACGTATCAACAGCGACCGAGGCAAAAAAGTATATCGGTCAAACGTTGTATTGGGATGACGCAAGCAATCGCTATGTATTTCTGCGCAGCGGTATTCTAGAAGAAGTGACCGGGAAAAATTTGCGGATTGACGGCGATTACAAATACATCAAAGATTTGCCAGGACTACGAAATTTTCCAGAGGGCGGGAAATTTGCCCAAGCGGTAAAACGCTAACCCTCCCCCATCATCTCCCCAGCCTTGTCGAGCAGGGCGTGGAAAGCGTCTAGGCGAGCGAATGTAAGGCGTAGTTCGGCTAGTCGGCGCTCTGATTCCGGCGTCACGCCAAGTTTCACGCTCACATGCACGTTGCGGGCGGCTCGTTCGGAGACGGATTTCACGAGCAAGTGTGCCGCCTGGTTCGGCATGAATCCGGAGGGCTTGGCGCGGGTCATTTCTGCGCACCCATGAATTCGTCCCGCTGCACTTGGTCGAAAGCATCTGCAAGCGATCCCTGTACCGGCTTGGGTTTCGGCGGCTCAAATAGCGATTGCTGACGCTGTGCGTTTTCTATGCGCTCGCAGGCTATGTCGAAATACTTTGGCTCTAACTCGATGCCGATAAACTTGCGGCCGAGTTGCATGGCCGCTACACCAGTGGTGCCGCTGCCCATGAAGGGGTCGAGGATGGTTTCGCCCTTGTCGGTGAATTGATCAACCCATTTGCGCAAAAGTGCGGGCGGTTTTCCGGTAGGATGGTCACCATCAACCTTGGGAAACGTCCAAACAGCATGATGGCCGCCGCCATTCCATCGCTTAGCGCCAGACCGATGTAGGCAAGCAATCGCCTCCCATCCTGTGCCGGGCCTATCGCCCGTAAACTGTGGTGCGCCGTTCGGCTTGATCCAAACGCCAAGACGCACTAGAAATTCATGTTCGTCTAATTGCGCAGCATGCCGCCATTCGCAGGACATAACCACACACCTATTGGCCTTTTCGACCAACTGCTCACACAAAGGCATAAAATCTGCGTCTGGGAGGCTTGCAAAGTCTATTAGTACCTTATCCCCATCCGTTCCTGTTCTGGCCCCTGCATGCGTTCTGGCCCCATAAGGCGGATCAGTAATCACCGCGTCCACCTTGGGCAGCGCCGGGAGAATTTCACGGCAATTCCCAAGGTATAGCATGGCGTCGCCTATGATTACTGGATTCACAGCGACCCCGCAATCATCCGATAAATCACGAAAGCCCGTTTCCCTGTTTGTAGCGCACCGATCAACGCAATGACTATCGCATACTCCTCCAACTTGTAATGCGAGCAAACGGATTCAAATGCAGACAGGTCGGCGGGGCTGGGTTTCCATTTCATTTTAAACGCTCCTCTACATCCATCACGGAAGTTGCCATAAATGCCAGCGCCCCAGCAGCCGACGCAGCCGACAGGAATAGTTCCTGATCCGGAGTCAGTTTGCCGCCCGGACGTTTTACTTCGCAGTAGCCAGCTTTCCCGCCCTTGAGCAAGAAGTGTATGTCAGGAAATCCCTTGATGGTGTTATAGCGCGTGTACCGGGTATTTCCGTATGCGTCAGTCGCCACAGCTACCCCGGAATTGAACCGCCCGACAAAGGCCACTTTAGGGTGAACGGCTAGGTATTTGATGATGGCGCGCTGGATATCGCCCTCTAATGGCTCCCCGGATGGATTTACAGCCCGTTTAGCGCGTTCCTGGCGCTCGGGTGGCGCTGGCATATCACTGCGCACCGGAACGCCTCGCATAGCCGCATACAACGCCTCAGACCTAGCGTTTGAGCGGAGTTTGTCGGCGTGGGAAGTGCGGCCTCTAGTCGGTTTCATTTCCTTCCCCACCATTGGTCATAGCATTGATCGTAGCGCTTGCCACTCTCTTGACAGGCTTTCATGTACTTTTCAAATACTCCGTCAGAAAACGCCGGATAAATGCAAATCGCTAAAACAAATATCACGACAAGCGATATTAAAAACATCTTCGCAAACTTTTCCATCACTTCCCCTCTAGCAGCGCGTCGAAAGTGCGATTGAAAGCGCGTAACTCATGCTCCCAATATGCCTTATCATCGCCATCAGCCCCGTCTAGGCTTTGTTGGGCCGCGCGCATTAGGCAAGCGGTCAAAGCATCGCACCACGCCTGCCGATGTGTCGATAAATCTTCCATAGCCTCTTCCTGCTGGAGAGATTGCAGGGCCATGTCTGCGAGCGTAACCAGCTCAGGCCATGCGCTCCATACATTGCGAAGTGTTTCGATGCGCTCTTTGCTCAATTCGCTCATGGCGTCAGTCCTTCGGTGCGCGTGGGAGTGGTTCGAAGCGGCCATCTTCAAACTCGTCAGTAGGCCGAATCCAAAACGCGCCATCTTCGCCCTGATAGATCACGCAATCGCGCATATCCATATGCCCGGTGGATTGCAACTTGCCGCGCCCAATTTCGGTATAAGTAGTTCCGCGCTTCTTGTGCCGCCATTTCTTCCCCGCCGCCGGGGCTTTGGGAGCGGCGGCAAGAAGGTCGCGCCATACCAGATTGAGTGCGTCGGTCATCTGGTCGCCAGTAAGTGGCGTGCGGTTTGAAATGAAGCCGGTAAACGTAGCGAATAGTTTACCTCGCATGTGGTCAGTTGCCTCTCTCGGCACCAACTGCCAGTCGCCGGGATGGGAGTGCGGGGCGGCGAGCGGGCAAGCAGCAAGCAAAGTTGTAATCTCGCGTTCTCGCGTATAAAGTCCTTGCAGCCGTTCCGCATAGCCGCTCGGGCTTAGATCGCCAGCTTGCAGCATGTTGGCATAGTCAAGTTTCTTGCACACATACTCAGTGAAGCAAGTTTTCACCTTGGCGTACCACGCATCGAAGCCCCCCTCACCTTGCGGCTGCTGGGCGGCGAGTCGAAGTGCGGACGGGTTGAAGCATGGATCAAACTCGGCCAACACTGCATTGATCTGATCGCCGGTCATTCCGCTTTCCGACAATGCGCCACGTTGCTCTAGTACGGCATCGCGGAACGCTTCCATGGCATCGGCCTGTGCCGCCAAAAGCTTCTGTGGTTCATTCATGACGGGTCGTCCTTAAAATTACATATAAGCGCAAGACCAAGAAATCCAAAAGCGAAGGCATGAATCGCGGCAAGCAATTGATAACCAACCATCGTATCGCCATGCTCAGCCGTATTTATAAACATGAATAGACCTAATTTGATGGTCATTGCGCAAATAACCATTGCCGAAAGAAAAACAAGAAACCTTCCTAATGCGATAGGTATGCTCATTTATTTATCCTTGAATGATTGCGGGAAGGCGTCCTTAATGAGATCGGACGCCTCGGTATCTTCGCCAACCTTGAAATGCAGATGCGTCAGTTCAGCGCACTCCCTCACCGCAGCGTCGGTGGCGGCGAGCCAGGTGCGCGCGATTTCACGCTCAAGATCGCGCATGATTGCGGCACGCACTTCCGGGTCGCGCTCAGACGCTAACTTGAGCGTCAGGCCGCGCAGAATCGCTTCGAACTCTCTCCTCGGGTCAGTCATGTTGGGCCTTTCGGGCGGCGTCGATAGCGGCGTCAAGACGATCACCGGCATTGCCGATGTCATCCTTATCACTGAATCGCTCGTCCACCTCCATGCCAAGCGAAACATACTTGCTAACCTGGACTTTGCCGCGATAAGTAGACCAGTGCGCAATTGCAGTCTTGCGGATATGCCTATACCTCTCCGCATCCACCTTCGCCACCGCAAGCTCAGTGCGGGCGGCGGTGAGTTGGGCGCGCAGGTTGGCAATCGCAGTCCGCTCGAATAAGCCGTAGCCCGCCAAGTCCCACTCGTATGCGGTATGGTGAATCGTCAATTCCGTAGCGCCGCACATAGGCGTCTTTCCGTCTGCTTTGGTCATGAAATAAATTTCCTCGCTTCACGGTGCAATTGTTGATGATGGGATTTGCAAAGCCAAACTACATCGAGCGGTAACGAATAGCAGGGATGATGCCCTTCTGTTTTTTCTTCCCCACAAACAAAACAGGGCTGTTTGATTACCTTTCCGTTTTTCACGGCATTGCTTAATTTTTGCGCTGCCCTCACTCTTTCCGGGCGAGTTTTTAGGCGTTTTGCAAAGGCTCTTTTCATAACAGCTTTCCATTTCGCTGTAGCTCTATATTTCCTGTAATTCTTAAGGGCGCTCGCACTTTCACGTTGAGCGTTAATTCGGCATTCTGTGCAAGTAGCCTGTAGTCCATCCTTCCGCGTTCTATCTTTGTTGAACGCGGATTCGTCCTTAAACTCTTTGCATTTGGTACATTTTTTCATCTCAACTCTTTTTCATCGGCGGTCATTTAGGCTATTCCCCTATGTTTGTGCGGTGGCTTTCCATCTCTTTTCGGAGCGCCATTTCGCGTCCTGGCCCATCGTATCGGCGCAGTTCCTTGATGCCTTCGCGGGCCTTGAACTCGCGCGCAGTGATGCCGTGCCAGTCGCTTACGATGAGCTTGCCATCGGCTAGGTAATTGAAGTTGCCGTAGATCGGGTAATCGTCCGGCAGGATCGGTTCGTCAAGGTCGGCGGTCATTTAGGCTCCACGAGGCGGTAGGCGATGATGTTTCGTGCGCGCGGGCCGCCACGTTCCCAGCGCCAATCTAGCCGCGCCTCTTTCGCCTCGGTTTCTTCAAAGTTAGAGCCGTCATCCCGGACGATGCGAAGTTGAACGATGGTTCCTTCCTCAACCGGACATTCGCCACCGTCATGCTTCACCCACCCGCCCTCCGACTGCTCGGCGTGCTGGGGAGTGTGCTCGGCGAGTTCGGCTTCGGTCGGCATGCGCCAGCAAGGGAACATTGCATGCTTCCCGGCGTTTAGTTCACCACCTCCAATAAGAATGACCTTGATCCATGCTCCGGCGTATTCAACAAATTCCGCCAGCACATTGCAGTTATCCGCGAATCCGCAGATCACTTTCTGCCCTGGCACTAGCAGGCGCTGCTCTTGCGCCTGCGGTTCTGGTTGCGGAGTGGGTTCTATGGCATCCAGTGCCTTGATGAGGTCTTCGGCGTTGTCGAATACCTCCCCGTTATGCGGCTCATCCAATGCCTCTTGGATCAACTCGCGCTCTGTTTTTTCTACGCGCACCAGGCGCATAGCGGGAAAAGGATCAACGTCTTGCAGAGTGGGGATTTTCATTTGGCTTTCTCCTCACGTTCATTACAGATTGCCCGTAGATAGGCCCAATCGACATCTGGCCGGAGTTGCTCGCATGTAATCGCCCGCTCCGTCGCTCTCTCGATTGCCGGGCAATGCTCCGCTGGAATATTCTGGCGATTTAGCCAGTTCCAGACATGCGATTGAGTTACGCCAATAGCCATTGCAAGGGCCGATTGCCCTCCGCAATGGGTAATGGCACGCTTAAGGGCTGTCATGGGGGATATAGTCATGTGCCAAGTCTAACCACAAACGTATTAGCCTGTCAACAACAATATTTGTAACTTTTTACCACAAGTGTATTGACAATGGATTTAGTCGCGCCCATAATCACCTCACGTTAACCCCGCGCCAAAAGGAAATCATCATGAGCAAACTGACCTACGAAACGAAAGCACCGGGAAATATTTCGGTGTATCTGGACAAAAAGCCGGTCGGCACGATCCGCCGCACTAAGGGGCTGAATTTTCCCGAGTATGTTTTTTTCCCCAAAGGAAGCAAGAATGGCGGCGACAAGTTTTCATCTTTGGAAGCTTGCAAGGAGTCGCTCAAATGAACTGCCTGCCGAAGCCCCACGTTCCCGCCATTTTCCACACTCAAGCATTGGGCGATCTGCGCACCCCGACGCTCGACAAGTTCGCCCAAGTCGCCGCAGACGTGCGCAATATCCTGAAAGTCGAGCGGATCGCGGAACAAATCTCCGCCCTGCGCAATCTCGAACCGGCAGACGTTGTGCTGATCCTCAAGGCGCTGGAACTGGCGGATCGGGGCGAGTGCGCGCCCTACCTGCAAGAGTGCCGCGAAGGCTGCGAAGATGAGGCGCGGATTGATGCGCTACCGGAAGGTGGGCCGCTGCCGGTGCGGAGGTCGGTATGAGCAGAGCGGAGATTTATCGGAGGGCGGCGGAAGCAATCGACCGAAAAGAGGAGGAATTTTCCTGTTGCGCGGTTAGCAATGTTTGTTGCAGTAGAGATACATGGCTGGAAAGAAAAGTTTATAGCGAGAGGTTTGCCAGCCAAGAACAATCTTGGGGCTGGATTCTGGATGCCGATGATGCCCACAAGCATTGGGGTAAAAAAGGGCGGGTAATTGCCCTCTGCTTCGCCGCCGCGATGGCTGAAACGGGGGATTTGTGAACCGCATACAAGCCTTCAAAGACGGACTATGGCAGGGACAGCCTAACAAGTGGATTCCCCCCTGCCCAAGCCTCTGCCAAATCGCCCTAGTGCTGGCTGCGGTGGTGATGGCGTGTGCGGCGGGGTGTGCAAGTGTGCCTGCTGACTATTGGCAGAATAGTTATGATCCATATCCAGTCGTATCGGTGCAATACGTGGCCGATCCTGGCGTCATGTGCGGCGAGCCTGCGGATGGCTGCACGGTGCGCAATCCTTCGCTTAAGACGGCGCGCATTTACATCAAAGCTGGAATGCCTGAATGGAAAACGCAATGCACGTTGAGGCACGAAGAAAAACATGCCAACGGCTACACGCATCGCAAGGGATTAATTTCGGATTGTTATTACTAGGAGAAGAAAATGCGTGAACTCTGGAACGAAGTGGTGTGCAAGGATGGCGTGCATTTGAGCGTGCAGGCTGGCAAGTCGCACTATTGCAGCCCGCGCTCCGATACAGGGCCATACCATGCCGTAGAAGTCGGATTCATTCAGGACAAGCAAGACCAGCCATTTACGCCGCCGGAAACTTGGCGCGAATATGGTGATGGCGGATTCCCAAGCGATGTTTACGGATACATCCCTGTTCAATTAGTGCGTGAATTCATCGACGCGCACGGCGGTCCTGAAACTGGCAGATACGGTGCAGCCACTCCGTACGAAGCCTAACCCGCAGCCGCTTCCGGGCAAGATCAACGGAGCCGGGCGCACTGTCGAGCGCCGCTGTCAATCCTGATAACCGCTGGATGGCTCCAACCTTACAAGGAATAGCATGACTGTCACGTATCACAAGGAGTTGATCCAAGGCTCTCAGGAATGGCTAGATGCACGCTGCGGCATGCTTACGGCGTCCGAGATGGGCTTAATCATCACTCCAACACTCAAAGCCGCCAGTAACGAAAAAGAGCGCACGCATCTGTACGAATTGCTTGCCCAACGCGTGACTAAGTACGTCGAGCCGCGTTATATTGGCGACGAGATGCTTAGGGGAATCGACGATGAAATACTGGCGCGCGATCTGTACGCAAAAAACTACGCGCCAGTGCAGGAGGTCGGATTCATCACGAATGACAAATGGGGATTCACGCTCGGCTATTCACCCGATGCGCTTGTCGGCGATGATGGGCTGATTGAGTGCAAATCCAGGCGGCAAAAGTTTCAGGTACAGACTTTTTGCGAGGGAAGCGCGGCGGCAGCGTTCGTTATCCAGTTGCAAACCGGCTTGCTTGTAAGCGAGCGGGAATGGATCGACTTCATCAGTTATTCCGGTGGCCTGCCCATGTTCGTTACCCGCGTGCGTCCGATACCGGAATATCAGGAGGCAATCATCACGGCAGCTACAGCATTTGAGGAGCGGCTTGCAAAAAACATGGAAAAGTATCTGGAAAATATCAAGGGTAGTATCCCGACTGAGCGCAGGATTGAACAGGAGATGTACACGTGAGCAAGCAAACCGAAGCAAAAGAACGTCAGCAATACACGCCTAAAGCTATTCCGAATCTATGCGGAAACTGCGCAAATAGAAAATTTGACCGCGTTGATACAAATGAAGAATCAGCGAAAAAATTTCCGCACAGCAACATTCAGCCCTATTTTCAAGATGTAAATCAGCGTTGCGGTATTGGAGGATTTGCAATCAAAAAAATGGGGACTTGCTCAGAATGGACGGGGATTGAAAAATGACCGATATGACCGCAGCCATCATCCCGAAGTCCGATCAACTCAACGCCGACGACTGCATCACCGGCCCTATCACCATCAAAATCAGCGATGTGATCATTCGCAGCGGACAGGAGCAGCCGGTATCAATCCACTACGAAAACGACGCAGGAAAGCCATATAAGCCCTGTAAGAGCATGTCGCGTGTGCTGGTGACTGCATGGGGTCCGGATGCGAAACAGTACGTGGGCCGCAGTCTCACGCTTTACCGCGATCCGTCCGTAAAATGGGGCGGAATGGAAGTCGGCGGCTTGCGGATCAGCCACATGACGGACATTGAGGGGCTGCTGACAATGGCGCTGACGGCCACTAAGGGCTCGCGCAAACCGTTCACCGTGCGCCCCCTGGAAGTCGCGCCGCCGATTGATCCGAATACGGACTGGCCGACTGAAATTCTCGGTTGCCAGAGCGTTGACGAACTGCGCATTCTGGTTGATACGAGGATGAGCGCCACTCTACGCGAACAGCACAAAAAGCTGATCGTTGCGCGGAAAAAGGAATTGACCAATGCCGCGCCCTAACGTCGAACACATCCTGAAAGCCGCCCAGCACGTCAAAGCGAGCGAACAGAGCGAAATGCACAACGAGCCGCGCGTAGCCATGCATCACGCAACGCTCGCCATCGAATCGTTACTTTTGTGGCAGCGCTCGCTAGTCGAATCGCGCAAGCCAGAGGAGGGGGTATGAACGGGAAAATCGAAGTGGGGTGTTGGGCGGTGATTTATAAACCGTTTCCTTGCTGCGGAACGCGTCCGAAAGAATTCGGCATTCCTTTTATTGTTGAAGCGATTGATTCTGGTATTCCAATTAAATGTGATTGCCCCAGAGTTTGGCCCGCTTCCACGGTATATGCGCTAGCCCCAAAGTTCAACATGGCCGCGCCATTGGAAATTATTAAGCGCATCGACCCTCCCGCCGAATCCGAGGAGCGGGAGACTGAAAGGGAGTTAGCGGAATGATGCGCGTACCTAATCAATTTCGCATTCGTGATGGTGCTTTTGCATCAACGGAGGCGGACGGCAATAACGGTGCATTTATGCCAACTCTGCGTCACAAGCAACTTGTGCGCGTCATTGCAAGCGACGGAGCCGGATGGGAGCATGTTTCAGTTTCCCGCAGTGATCGCACGCCGACTTGGGATGAAATGTGTCAAGTGAAAGATTTGTTTTGGGATGAAACCGATACCGTAATTCAGTATCACCCAGCCAAAACTGACTACGTTAACAATCACCAGTTTTGCTTGCATATGTGGCGTCCGACAGAAGTTTTAATTCCTGTTCCACCGAGCATTTTAGTTGGAGTGAAAGGGCTAAGATTAAAATGAAAACCGATTCCGAATGGCGCTACTGGTTCAAGTCGTACTTTCAGGACGAGAATCCGCATGCATGGGCAGATGAGAACAGGCGCGAGTTAATTGATGCAGCTTGGGAAATCGCCGCCGCCCTAGCATTCGTCGGCTTCGTCCTCTGGCTGTCTTACTGGCCGCATGGGGCGTGAGATGGGAGACGCAATTTTTTGGCTAGAAATAGCAAAAGGATTTGGGATGGTCTTTGCTGGCGTATTTTCATTCTATGCAGCAGTGACAGGTATGTTTGACGACGATGAGCCGATCAAACCAATATACGGCTCACGCAAAATGGAAAAAGTTCGATATGTCGAACACTAATAAACCCATCCGCAAGCGCGACCGCCGCAAAGCCCGCGAACGCAAACGGAATCCCTCATGCTAGCCCGAATCCTCTGCTATTTCTTCGGACATCGCCCGCGCATGCTGCCTAGATTCGTTGACGGTAGGCCGGTGATGCGGTGCTGGAAGTGTGGGATTAGGTGGAAGTTATAATTTCAGGCACGCGCAGCCTTTGATGCGCAGGAGAAACAAGTGAAGAAAATCCGTATTTTGGACAAGACCGGCGACACCGAGATTGACTTCGATGATTCGGAAGTGACCGCAGAGGCGCGCGAACTGGCGCAGGCGGCATTTGAGAAGGCGCAGAAGGGTGGAACCGCCATCCTTACCAAACGGGCAGGCGGTGCGCCCGACAAGGTGATCCGCAGTTTCGGAGAAATCGAGGACCAGGCGGAGGCCATTTTCATTCCGGCGATTGTGGCGGGGTAAGACTTCGTGTGGACGGGCGCTGTATTAGCCGCTCAAGCAGCCGTTGAGCATGAGCAAGGGCTGCGGCAGGCGCTCGCCAATCAGCAGGGGATACAGAATGCCGATCCATATGCGGCTTATCAAAATGCAGGTCAGGCAGCGAATGGACGACTAGGAGAACTATTAGGAATCAACGGAAATCCAGCGGATGTAGTTCGGATTGATACGCTATTCGGTTGGGCGATGCTTGCTCCGATGGGTACTTTCATATCTGAAAACCCCGAAGCAAAAGCCAAGGCCGAAAAACTCCTCCTAGATCAACTAGACAAAGCACAGCGCGCCGAATACAAAGAATCGCAGCAATTCCACGTTAAATCCTGCAATGGGAAAATGTACAAGATTACCCGCAAGCGCAGTTTTAATGTTACCGGGCCGAAGGGTGAATGCTACTGCGGGCAGACGCCGGATACGCCGATTGAAGATCAAATGCTGGCGCAAAAGTTATTGCTTGAGCATGATCCGGAGAGGCTATTCAAAAATAGCAATAAATTGGCGGCGAATGGAATGTATGAAGCACTGATAAATGCGATTCCGACAATGTATGACGAAATTATTCGTCCAACGCCAGAACCTGACCCGCCACGTAGATTTAATTTCCCAATTAATCTGGTGCCGGGTCATGAGTGACTTACGCGCCCGACGCTGCTTGCTGCTGCGAATTGAACGAATCCGCCGCCGCCTTGATGGCGATAACGGTATTCACCAGAGCAGGCAGAGCGGCTTGTACGGCTTGCAGGTGGGCATCGGGCGGCGCATTCGCACCGGCAGCAGTAGCAGCGGCAGTAACCACGGCGCCGACTTGCTGCACTACGGCATCGGCTTTCGCAGCACCTTGAGCGGCATGGGGAAATGACGGCTCAAGCGCAACGATGGTCGAATGGATCATCGGGAAAAGCTGGGCAAACAGTTGCAGGATGGCGAGAAATTGCATGATTAACCTTTCGTGGGTTGTTTGGTGATGCGGGCGATAAAAGCCAAGAGAGCAAGCAGGGAATATAGCCCATGCTCCGCTCTTGGAGATAAAACATCTTTCAGTTGCGGGACGAATTCTAGAGCCATTGGGGCCATAGCTGCGAGGCCGAGAAGCCAAGTCGATAGCCATTTCCAACAGTAGCGAACGTCTGAAACGAACAATTTCAGGCCGGGAGAGGGTTGCGGGTCATCCTCTGGAATTACGGTTACTGGATCGGTCATGATTCCTCCGGAGTCAGAAACAAAGCCTTTTCATCCGCGCGCCTAGCAGCAAGCCCGGCCATATGCTTTCCGGCTGCCATGTCCCAAACGAGAAATTGGGCAGCAGCGTCCGCATAGTGCCCGCCATTCAGCAGTCGCAGAAGCGTCGAATTCTGAAAATTCCGTACCCCGATGTTGTAAACCAGCGAGCATAGAGCGTCGAACTGGTTTTGTGACAATGGAACCATAACCTCCTGCGTAACCGCCCTTGCAGCCCATTCAGAATCGGTTTGTAGGTCTTCTAGAGCCTTCTCCGTGGTCACGGTATACCCTGGCACCACTTCCGGTCCCGTATGCCCGTATCCGACCGTCCAAGGCGCTCCGCCGGTAGCCGGATCAGGGTATGCCTCTAGCCGTAATCCTTCATGGTTGCCGATGAATGCTAGACCCTTGGCGGAAATGTTCACTTGTGGTATCCGTTCACCCAAATCATGAAATAGGCAATTCCGCCCAATCCGGCAACCATGATCCCGCCAAGCGACCATTTCCCTAGATCGGCAAACTTTTCGTTAAGCCATTCCTTGATGGCGAGCTTCATCTGCGCCTTTACATCTTCCGGCGTCATTTCAGGCATCACTAGCACCATAAACGAAAGTCCTAACCATGTGTGTAATCCCTAAAGGCTATTGCGACTCAATAGGGACTATGCCAACATCATCCCGCTGTCATTGCCAGCAGGGGCCTTTGTCCCGGTTCTTACCAACCGGGGGCGCGAGCAAAAGCTATGCTTGCGCGCCCTTTTAATTCATCTGCGAAACAGGGCTAACAACTATCGCTTGCTGCGCCTGTCCATTCTCTACGCCAAACATGGACGACTGAATGGAAGCGATAATGCATTGCTTCACCTGAGCCGCCGTTACTGTGCCCTTCGTTGCTGCTACTGTCACGCCCAATCCTGGCCCGACAGCGAAGCACCAGTTTTGCAGCCGTGCATCTGTTGCCGCGTCCGTGTTGATTGTAGCCGTTCCTGCCGTTGCTGAAACCGTGAAAAATAACAGCACCAGTGCAATAACTTTCCGCATGATTTATCCCCTTGGCATATGCTAGAATGGTAATGACTGGTTGTAAGGACTGGTCTTTGTTTCGCTAATGCCCGGCTGCTACCGGGCATTTTCTATCTAACGCGTCGCAATCGTATGAATCCGTAAGTTGTGATATTGGCGCTCACCGTGAAGATAGGGGCTGCGACCATGAACACTGTGGACGTACCGGATAGGCTGATCCGTACAGTCGGCGTCAGGCGGCAATTTTCGCTAGTCGTTGTAGCGAGCGGGACCATCGCCGCAAATTGCTCAGTGCTGTATGTCCCGAGCGCGCCAAATGTATTCGTGGCCGTACTGATGCCCTGCTTGTAGACCGTAAATGAGGTAGAGGCGGCGCTGATATAACAGGTAAGTCCCTGGACATCGTAATCGCCTGCCGTGACAGTCGCACCAGTGCTGACTACCGTAATCGGGGTGTTGCTGCTGGCGGTGACAACTGCGCCGGTAGAAGCAACGGAGAATTCTCGTTCCTCTCCCCATGATCCCGCCTGCGCGTTGTTGTTGGTAGTTGTCCCAACAATACCGTTTATCTGCGCTGGTGTAAAAGTTGTCGCGCCAGACATTGAAACATTACCAAATAGCGTAATCGTGCTCGCAGACGAACGAATGGACTCGGCGCCCCCGGCAGTAAGGCTTACCTGATTTCCTGCTACAGAAAACAATCCCGTAGAAGCGCCGCCAATAGACAGGCTTGGAGCACCTACCGCACCGGACGGTAGCGTAAAAATATTATTTGCTATTGTCGCCCCCGCCGTACTCGCGCCTCCCGACGAAAAGCTAATCGTCGCCCCCGAGCTAATCGTCCCATTGCCATCCGTCGCCAAGTTCGTATTGCAGGTAAACGCGCCCGCCGAGGAGTAAATTAAGCCGCCAGCGGTGGAGCAGGTTGCGGTAGGGACTGATCCAGTACCAGAGCCGCCCGCCACCGCCCGCAGCGCCCCGTTCGCCTGATTCGGCGCAATGCCGATAACGGAGAGAGCGACTAGAAGGGCGGCGACGAATAGGCCGCTTAGATAGTTGCCGAGTTTGTCGGATTTGTGCGTGTTCATTGTCCAGCCCCCGCAGTGCAACGGAATGTCGATCCGGTAGCCGAGGCGATCACGGAAACGGCCAATTGCGCCGGAAGCGTGAATACCTCAATCGTATTCGGCAACATTTCCATATTCGTGCCGATAACGGCAGCAGACGCGGCGGTTATCGTAGTGCCAAAACTGATCGT
>Ga0247668_1000059_pt1 | contig 41027 bp, 67 predicted proteins | sample CNK09_metaG_FD_182737 | JGI IMG/M metagenome (GOLD analysis project Ga0247668, IMG submission 182737) | Soil microbial communities from Purdue University Martell Research Forest, Indiana, United States - CNK09 | ecosystem: Environmental > Terrestrial > Soil > Temperate forest > Bulk soil...
TGTCCCGCTGCGGGCCTCGGCGGCTCGCTCGCTACCCTGAACGGCAATGCCGTCATGGTCGCATCATCCGTCACGACTGGTGCAGGCGGTAACGGGTACCTCGTTATCGGTGTCGCTGGCGCTGACGCAAACACGGGCATGCTCGGTGTTGACGCATCCGGTAACGTCATCTACCCGCCAGTCTCGGGCGCATCGCTGCCTGCCGGGTGGCCAGGCGACGGTAACCTCACGACTCAGGACCAGCTGCTTGACCAGAGCATTCTGGGCTATACCATCCCCGTCTACAACCACGTGGACATCAACGTCACCTACGCGGCTAACGCCAGCTTTGGCACCCCGCTCAAGCTTGCGGCTAACGGTACTGTCACCCCATGGGTTCCGGGCACCGACACTGATGTCGCTCTTATCGTCGGTAAGTGCACGGCACCGGGCGGCGTCACTGTGGCGTCTAACCCAGTCGGCCGCATGTACGTCCGGGTCTAATCGGCCAAGAAAGGTAACAGGAGAAAGTAATGCCTACTCCAGTGTACGCAGCCCAGGATGGGCCGCGCATTACCGTAGACAGTCTGATCAAGGACCCGCTACAGGTACCCGCGCTCATTCTGGACATGACTCAGAACGAGTTCGTCGTTGACGCCGTTCTGCGTAACGCAGGTCTCGCTCAGTCTGGGGTTGTGCGTTACGAAGAGTCCACCCCACTCTACGCGGATGACAACCCTGAGGTCCGCGCCGAGTTCGCTGAGGTCCCGGTTGTGCCGACCTCCATCGGCCTGCCACGCGCCGTGTACGCTCACGAGCGTGCCATGGCGATCATGGTGTCCGATGAAATGCGGCGTCGGCAGGTTGTTGACCCGGTTACGCGTCAGCTGCTTCAGGTCAAGAACACGATGGTCTACTCGTGGAACGCCGTTTTCATGAACTCCATCCTGGCTAACACCAGCGTTCAGACCCTGGCCGTGTCTAACCCTTGGGCGTCGTCTAACGCGACCATCCGGGCTGACCTGGCTAACGCTGGCTACCTGATCGAGAACGCTAGCGTTAACTCGCCAAGCGGCATTCAGCAGTGGTTCGGCTTTGAGCCTGACACCCTGATCGTTAACCACGTGACTAAGGCATCGCTGCTTCAGTCCAGCTCTTTCGCGGCACCGTACCTCGGTGACATCGCGAGTGAGAACCTGCTCTACACGGGCAAGCTTCCTAACAAGATCTTCAACTACGACGTTCTGGTCAGCCGCCAGGTGCCTGTTGGTACCGCGATCCTGATGCAGCGTCAGCGTTGCGGGTTCATCGCAGACGAGCTGCCCATGATGGCCTCGCCGCTGTACCGCGATGAGCCTCGTAAGGTGTGGCGCTCGGACGTGCAGCGTGCCGCAGCGATTGGTTTCGACCAGCCGCTGAGCATCTGCCTCCTGACTGGCATCTAAGGTCTCCAGGAAAGCCCCTGCTAACCGCAGGGGCTTTCTGCTTTACGTGTATAATGGAGTCTGTAGTTAAAGTCCCGTTCGGCTAACTGCTGGACTTACGAAAGGCAATACATTGGGCCTCTATCAGAGCACCCTGAAGGTTTACACTGGCACGTTCGCAGCGGCTGGCTCCGCTAACAGCGCGTCGTTCAGTGCGGCTAACTTCGCAGGCGGCGCGGCTGTCTCCATCGCGTTCGGCGCGGGCGTCACGGGTACCTCCCCGACGATTGCCCTTCAGCTTCAGTCCAGCTACGACGGTGGCGCTACGTGGAACAACGTGACCACCACTGCCGGCTCCCTGACTGACGCCCTGACTGTCTCAGCGCAGGCTGCGGTCTCTAGCACGCAGGTGAACAAGTTCTCGTCCAACTCGGTCTACGTGGGCAACCTGCTTCGCGTGGTCGTGACGGCGGCAGGTACCGGCTCGGTTAACATCCCCGTGACCATCTTCCTTGACGCGCAGAAGCGATTCCCTGACAATGCCTAATACCGGCAAGATCAAGGACTCCAAGGATAAGGACGTCAGTACTGAGAAGACTGGCTCCGCGCCTCACACGGCTCTTGCGCAGCAGGCAGCGGTTGCTGAGTCTGTCCCATCGGTGACCTTCCCTCCGGGCGCTTCCGAGCGCTAAGGTTAAGAAGAAAGCAAAGGCGCGGCTTAGCCGCGCCTTTGTTGTATAATTGGGAGTACCAAAGGAATGCAGGATCGCCAGTTTGCACCTGCGAGAAAGGTACCAAATACGATGGCATACGTTAAGAAGGCTGCCGAGCCTGAGATGCGCGAGTACCGCGCCCTAGTCAACCTGTCTGTCGGACGGGTTGACCGCACCGTCAATGGTCGTGAAGAGCGCGCAGAGCGCGTCGAGAAGGGCACTACCGTCTATCTCACCGAGCAGGAAGCCGCTAACTACGGCCGCCTGGTTCGCCTGGTTGAGGGTGAGGAGTCCACGGCAATCCCGCGCATCACGCCGAGGATGATGGTCGGCACTGTTAACAAGACCGGTGTCCCTACGCTTGCGGGTAGTGGCGCACTGGACATGAAGGACGAGACCCGCGTCATCAATGCCACTGAGGCGGACATTGATGAGATGGCTCAGCCCACCAAGAATCCGATCGACCCCTCCTACAGGGGCGAGGATGTCTAAGGGCTGGAACTGCGTGGAGTTCGCTGAGTACGTCATACAGAGCGCCCTGGCTAACGCTGAGTTCGCTAACCGGGAACACACCGAGATCACTGAGTAACAAGTAAGGGGTTGTGGCCGTGACTTTCGCTGGACCGCAGTACTGTCAGGTATCTGACGTTATCACGGCCATGACCTCCTACAACGCTGCCGGGACACCCGGCGAGATCAGTGCTAGCATTGTCACGCTCGCTATTCAGCAGGCTAGCGCTAAGGTCAGCGCATGGACGCTTAATAGCTGGGGAATAGACTCCAGTGGCGCGACTATCCCAGTGCCAGACATGATCCAGAGCCTGACGATTAACATCGCCGCGTACTACGCCACGCTTAGCTACCGGAAGAACAAGCCGCTAGAGGCTAACGACCCTATCCTTGTCCGGTACAATGACGCCTGCACAGACCTTAAGGCTATTCAGACTGGGCAGATAAGCCCTAACCCGGTGCCGCCTAACGACCCGATCTACGCCGCTGGCGTAATCCGTAACGTGCGTCCGCCTATCTTCACCGGACGTGACTCTAACACGCACGTGGAGCGCGGGCGCATCACGCCTAGCAGCTACCCTACGCCGGGATCACTGACGCCCTGGGATAACTAATGGCTGACATAGAGATTAGCCAGAGCGGCATGGATCATATGATGGCACTGTACGATCACATGCTCCAGAACAAGCTAGGGCCGAGGATGAAGGCAGAAGTACAGCGGAACGCGCCGGTAGACACCGGAGCACTGCGGGACTCTGTAGAGATGTCTGTGGACCGTGCAGAGCACGTGCTGTACATCACGGCTACTGGTGACAAGACGCGTCCGCTGGACCGCAGCAACTACGCCACGTATGTGGACCTAGGGCACCACCATATCGCATGGGGCCACGACACTAACGAGGTAATCCCTCCGACTGCGTTCATGCGCCGCGCGCTGTACCGCAGGTATGCGGGGTTTTAATGGTCAGCATAGGTACCTACCCGGACGCTGAGATCGTAGCAGCTGCGTGGGTTATGAGTATACCCGGAATCCAGATCGACCTGGCGGACTGGCGTCTCCCTTGGGATATTCAGACTCCGATGAACAGCGGGTACGTACAGCTTACGGTAGTTGGCGGCGTTCCGCTTAAGGACGCGCCTTACTTTGAGAGCATCATGCAGGTTGACTGCTGGGTAGAGGCTCCGTCTGAGGATCGTATTTTCCGCATGCAGGCTAGCTCTATAGCTAAGCAGATTCAGTATGCAGCGCTTGACCGCAAGAACGCTAAGCGCGGAGTGACGCCTCAGCCGTATCTATGGAATGGCGAGACCATTACCTATGCTCACGCTCATGTGTCGTCTGTGGTGTGCATGCAGGAGCCTCACAGGATGCAGAGCACCGATAACCCCATGTATGAGGGCTACTCCATGGACATGATGTTCACGTGGGCTGCAAACATCGTGGTTAACTAGCCTTAAATGATATACTGGACAGTGAAACACTCTTAGGAGAGGTCAATGGCTTATACAGCGCTTACGACGCAGGTTCTGGCGAAGAACTTCACCACTAATGTCCTCGCGTCTCTTGCCGCCACCACGGTTACATCCGGTGCCGGTAACGGGGTTACCGTGAACAATGATGGCCGTACTTTCCTGATCGTTGTGGTTGGGGCTACCGCTACCACGGCAACCGTTAATGTCGGCGGCAAGGTCGCCGGTGTCGCGGTTGCAGGTCAGGCAGTCGTCCTTACCACGAACGCCGTGAATCTTCTTGGCCCGTGGGACGCAGCAGTTAACCAGCCGGCGACTAACCTCGTCCAGGTTGACTTTAGCAACGCCACCGCCGTTACGGTCGGTGCATTCAGCCTAAGTGGTACGTCCTGATGAACAAGACCGTACTAGTAGAGCTTGCCTCGTTCAAGGGCAAGATCGTGGAAGTGCTGGACGACCAGCTTCATTTCCTCATTCACGAGGGCCAGGTTGACTACGCCCAGGCCGTCGATGCCCTGAAGACCGCAGGTCTTGCGCTGGACAAGCGCTTCTACCCATGGCTCAAGGATATCGAGAGGGCAGACGGCTCCCTGGACCCGGCAAGTGCTCCGGCTAAGGAAGCTCCTAAGCCCGAGATCGCGGATCTTCCGGACCCAGTTCCGGCGTTCCCAGTTACAGCAGCCGCTAAGGAAGAGGCTAACGAAGCCCCGGCCGAAGCCCCAGATAGCCCGGAAGGTGACCACTAATGGCTGTCACTCCGTTCAACATCATTCAGGGTCCTGGTACCCTGTATGTTGCCGCGTACGGCACCTCGCTTGCCGCGTACATCGGGTCTAACCCCGGTTCGGTGGCCGTCACGTCGCCTTTCGTTGACGTGGGCGGTACGTCCGGTGGCATCACCGTCGAGGTTGACGAGACGCTGACCAACATTCAGGTTGACCAGCTGCTTGACCCGGTCGGCGCGCGTACTACGGCGCGGACCATTCAGGTGACCACGACTCTCATGGAGACCTCGCTTACCCAGCTTCAGGTCGCCCTTAACGGCACGACCGGTGCTACGCTCTCAAGCGGCACTGGCTGGCAGGAGATGGACCTGGTTACAACCACGTCCGCTACGCAGCCGCTGTACACGTCCATCATCGTGGACGGCTGGGCACCTACGCTGTCTGGTGGCACCGCCGCTAAGCGCCGGTTCATCGTGCAGAAGGTTCTTAGCCAGCCTAAGATCGCGCAGAAGTTCGCGATGGACGGTCAGGCTACTTGTGACGTTACGTTCACCGCGTTCTACGTCTCGCCAGGTACCTCGCCGTTTACCATCGTGGACCAGACTGCATAAGTAAGTTGCAGTGCCGAGATGTTGCTCGTTCTCATTCCGGTCATCTGCGCAGTGATCACGACACTAGCCGCTATCGCCGCCTGGCTGTACGCTAAAAGCGACCGCCAGGCGGCTTCTAGCACCGCCAGGATTACTGCGGTAATGCAGCCGACTGTAGACCGGATACACGCCCTGGAGATCATCCATGACCATGACCACCGGGAAGACGAGCGCGCTAGAATCCGCGCAACTGTAGCCGAGGCAATGCAGCCAGTAGTCACCGAACTGACAGAGATTAAGGTGAACCTAGGGATCGCTATGGCAAAAATCTTGCACCAGCCTGATCCTCGCAGGGCGCACATTGATCGGCTGCTGGAGTCCTTCATGGAAGGTACGCTCACGGGGGACGAGCGTAACGAGCTGAAGAAGCACCTGAATGTGATCAGCAAGTGGGAGCCGGGGCAGGATTCTCCGTATCCTATTCACGCTGGTGAGCCGGTTGCAGCGGCTATACTGCTACTAACGATGGATAACTCTTACAATAAGGCATGAAAATGACGGAGCAGAGTAAGCTAGAAGACTACGCGGATGATGATAGCCCTGTAGAGGCCGCCGCTATCCGCGTTCTGAGCACGGCGATTAGCAAGGGAAAGCGGACACAGCGAATCCTGATAGCCTGCGTTGCGGCTCTTACGGTTCTTACCCTCTCCATGGGGACGCTGTTCATTGGCCAGTACCGGCTAGCGCACAGGATTCAGGACGGCGCTATAGCGCAGTGCAAGGCCGGTAACGAGGCACGTGCTGCGAATGTGGCCACGTGGAAGTTCTTCATTGGTATCCTTATACAAGGAGACAAGAAGCCGTCTGACCTGGCTAAGGCAGCCAATATCATCAAGTTCATCGAGGCTGAGAACGTCCCGCATGACTGCCAGGCTATCTACGGAGCCTCTGCTGCCCTGTAATGGTATACTGGAGCGTAGATAAGGTACGCGAAAGGAAAACAGACAGTGGCTACCAACAGCAAGACTCCCGCACGCAAGGTCGCAGCAGCTCCCGCAGCTCCTGATGCACCTAAGGTCATCGCGCTTAAGGCTAACAAGAACCGCGTGGAAGAGCGTATTACTCTCTTCTCGATCGATGACACCGAGTACACTATCCCGTCGAGCGTGCGCCCTAACAAGGGCCTCCAGATCATGCACGTGTTCCGCCAGCAGGGCGAGACGGCCGGTGTGAGCTTCATGCTTGAGACCATCCTTGGTACGGACGGCTACAACGCCCTGATGAACTTTGACGACCTTGAGGATGAAGACCTTGAGACCATCGTTGAGGTCGCATTCAAGCTCGTGCAGGACTCGCAGGTGTCGGAGAAGACAAAAAACTAGTTAACCAGGCACTAGGGAACGCCGCTCTAGTATACTGGTTCATTGACGAAATTATCTGTGACTGTGGCGTCTTCTTCGGCGTATATGACATTGAGGAAGAGCTTACTAGTACAGAGTTTCTCCGTATCGTGAATGCACTGTCCTCGTACAAGGGTGCGGTAAGGGCAGCACTGGAAGCGTGGGCACGAGAGCACGAAGGGGAGATCGAGGCTATGAAGGAAGCACCGCCTGTTCCCCCTATCACGCTGTCTGCACAGGATCTCCGCAGTAACCCACGACTCGGCCCGGCACCTGCCGCTGGCCAGGCTGCACCGCTGTTTGATGTTAAGTCGGTGGGCTGATGCCGTACGCTGTTAAGCCTAAGGCTGTATGTACAGTATGCGGGTTCTACCGTACTGTAGTCTCTAGACGGAAGCATATATGCTTTACTTGCAACGGACGAGAGTGGGCACGCGATAACATCGATAAGCCTAGTCAGCAACGGAATATAGAGCGTCGTAGAAAAAATATTTCCGAGAATCGACAAGCTATACTAGAAGCTAAGAACGTTCCATGTACTGACTGCGGGAAAGTTTATCCGTCGTATGTCATGGACTTTGACCACCGACCAGGTGAGCATAAGAGCTTTACGCTAGCGAACGCAGCGGCTAGGAAGGTAGAGACAGTGATAGCAGAGATCGCGAAGTGCGATGTAGTCTGCTCTAACTGTCATCGTATCAGGACGCATGACCGTGGCCAGTGCCTCGTAGGACTAGAGGCAGCTAATTTGGCGATACAAGTCCGTATGAAGGGTCAGGTGAGTTAGCCCATGCCCGAAGGATTCGAGCTGGGCCGCTTAGTGCCTTCATTAAGGTTGCGCCCGATACAACTGGTTTCAAAGAGAAGCTACGCTCAGACCTTGACAAGGACAAGACTGAGCTAAAGGTTAAGGTCTCCCCGGATACTGCGGGCTTCCGGGATAAGCTAGACGCGGACCTTAAGAAGGGCCGCTCTACAGTCAAGGTTAAGGCCGAGGCTGACGCCCGGGACTTCAAGGCTCAGCTTGACCGGGACCTTGCCAGGTCTCGTGGCTCTAAGGTCACTGTAAAGACTACGGCAGACACCCGGGACTTCAGCGCTAAGCTTGATGAGGTCGTGCATCGTCGTCGCGTTGCTACTATTGACGTGCGCTATAACAAGTCGCAGGTTGATGCTCTAGGCTCGGATGCAGGCGGTGCTTTCTCTAAGGGCTTCGGTAATGCTGTCAAGGGTTCCGGAGGCGGCGGAGGCGGTGCCGGCATGGCCGCGTTCGCCGGAGGTGCACAGAACGTCTTTCTCGGCGCTGGCATTGCTTCTGGTGTTACGGCCGCCCTGGCTGTGCTTCCCGCTGCTTCGGCGGCTATCGGTTCTGCTTCCGGTATCGCTCTTGGTGATGCCTTCCTTACGCAGCAGGTTAAGGTCGGCAAGAAGATGCAGCCGATCAATGCTGCTTTCGTCAAGCAGCAGCAGAACTTTGTTAACACCCTTAAGCTCACGCTGGCACAGTCGGCAGAGCCGCTGGTTAAGCCGCTTGAATCGGCCTTCCGCCAGATTACCGGATGGCTCCCACGCCTTAGGTCAGAGCTAAGCGGCGTTTTCTCGGCGCTAGGCCCGCAGGTTGCACCTATGGTGCAGGGTCTGGAAGGCTTTGCTAATAACTTCCTGCCTAAGTTTGCTGGGTTCCTTAAGGCAGCTACCGGCCCGATGACCTTGTTCTGGCACGCGTTCTCGTCACTAGGCGGGGCTATCGGCCAGTTCTTCACTAACCTGGGTCCCGGCATGATGAACTCCATGAGGGTGCTGGTTAGCCTTATGGGGGACCTAGGCGGCTTGTTCGCGTTCATCGGCAAGCAGGCATCCATTGCCGCTAACCAGTTCGGTGGCTCGATCATCGCGGCATTCCGTAACCTGATTAACCTGGCTGGGACCCTTATTAAGTGGGTTGTGCAGGTTGGCGGGGCGCTCATGCCGTTCTGGACTACTATAAGCGGGGCGCTTAGCGGGCTGCTTAACCACATCATGCCCTTGGTCATGCCATTCTTCAAGGAGCTGGTCAAGGTCATTGACCAGCTTATCGTCACGGTCATGCCTTTCCTTACCTCGCTGTTCAAGGCTCTACAGCCGCTGGTTGCACCGCTGCTCAAGATCGTTGACCTGTTCATTGAGATGGCAATCCGTGCTCTCGGCCCGCTGCTCGCCGCACTGACGCCACTGCTCCCGGTACTGTCCCGGCTGCTGGTTGCCCTGCTTACACCCCTGACTCACATCCTCCAGCAGATCACTGCACAGCAGCTTCGGCAGTTTACGGATATGTGCGTACAGCTAGCGCCTACGCTACTACAGCTCGCGCAGTCGCTACTGCGGCTTACGATCGCCCTAATGCCGATGATTAACGCATTCACGCAGGCGATCCTGGTTATCTCACAGGGCACTGCTGTTCTATCGTCGTTCGCCATCCACGGGCTTGCAGTACTCATCAAGTGGACTGCTAACATCATTACCTGGATTGCCAGGGCAATCGAGTGGTTCTCGCGCTGGTCCGGGGAGCTGGGTAACTGGAAGCACGTATGGTCTGAGGTTATCAACTGGCTTCACGGTGCCTGGTCTCGGCTAGTTAACTGGATGCACGGCTTCTGGTCAGAGATGACTAACATCCTGCACGGCTCGTGGTCACGCATTATCAATGACACGCACGGAATGTGGTCGTCTATAGTTAACTGGCTGCACGCTATGTGGTCTAGGCTTGTCAACTGGGTGCATTCCTTCTGGTCTGACATGATTAATCATATCCACGCGGCGTGGTCTCACATTATCAACGATACGCACGGTGCCTGGTCAGCGCTGGTTAACTGGCTTCACAGCATGTGGTCCCGTCTTGTTAACTGGGTACACTCGTTCTGGTCGGACATGATTAACCACATCCATGCCGCATGGTCACGTGTCATCAATGACACGCACGGTGCGTGGTCTAGCCTTGTCAACTGGCTGCACGGCACGTGGGCTAAGATAGTAAACTGGGTTCACTCATTCTGGTCAGATATCATCAACCACATTCACGCGGCGTGGTCACATATCATTAACGACACGCATGCGGCGTGGTCGTCTATAGTTAACTGGCTCCATGCGCTATGGAGTCGCCTGGTTAATGATCTGCACAGGTTCTGGTCTAACATGGTTAACCTAGTGCACTCATTCTGGTCTAACATCGTTAACGACACGCACGCTACGTGGTCGCATATCGTTAACTGGCTGCACTCCACGTGGAGCAACCTATCTAACAACGTGCATCACATCTGGTCTACAATCGCGAATGACATCCACAACTTCTGGAGTCACATCGCGAATGACACGCACCAGATGTGGAGCAACATCGTCAACTGGATCGCCCACACCCTCCCGGGCATGATGTCTAACGCCTTCCGGGGCGTCGTGCACGCAGTCGGCGTAGTCTGGGATAGCCTTAAGGGCATCGCGGCTACCCCGATTAACTGGGTTGTCGATCACGTCTCGTCTGGCGTGGACACCATCACTAACGCTCTTAGCCTCGGTAAGCCCCTGTCTAAGTTCGAGCACTTCAGGATGGCCGGAGGCGGCGTTGTGCCGGGGTACGCTCCGGGTCACGATGTCTATAACGCTAAGCTCTCGCCTGGTGAGGGTGTCCTGGTTCCGGAAGCCGTTCAGGCTATTGGTCCCGGTACGGTCAATGCGCTTAACAAGCAGTACGGCGGTGGCCGTAAGAGCACCGTCATGGGCGGTAAGGGTCACTTCGCTGGCGGCGGCATTAACCCGATAGGTGCTATCGGCGGCGCTATCAGTGGCGCAGCGCACGCAGTGAGCAACGTAGCTGGCAGCGTTGCTCATGACATTAGCAGCCTCGCTAAGATCGCATGGAACACGGTTACCGACCCCGTTGGTGAGGCGAGCAAGGTCCTTAACGGGATCATTAGCCACGGCATGCCGGGCGAGGGCATCGGCAAGCAGATGGCCACGCACATCGGCAAGCGCATCATCGACCTGGTTGTCAATGACATCATCGCGGGTGCAGGTGGTGGCGGCTCCGGTGCAGCTATCGCGGCAGCAGCGCAGAAGTGGGGTGGCCACAAGTACATCTGGGGCGGCCCTGCTAACCCTAAGGACGGCTGGGACTGCTCTAGCTTCGCTAGCTATATCCTCGGCACTAACGGGGTATCCCTCCCTGGCGGGTTCACTGTCCCGTCAGGCACGCACGGGCCTGCCACCGGTAACTATCTTAGCGGCTACGGCAAGCACAAGCCCTACTCACAGATGACTCCTGGTGACATCTACGTCAGTGGTACTCACATGGGTATCGTCATCGGTCCTGGCAAGGGGTTCGCTGCACGGTCCCCAGCGACCGGTACAGGGCCTCAGAACGTCATGCCAGGGGTCTACAACATTATCACTCCTCCGGGCGTTGGAGGGGGTGCTGGGGGCCGTGCACTGGGTGCTGCGTTCACCTCGGCTAACGCGATGGCCGTGGGCCGTGAGATGTTCACCTACCTCCAGGCCGCTGCTCACATGACCCCGATCGCGGCAGCCGGTGCCATCGCCTCTATCTACGGTGAGTCTGGCTGGAACCCGGAGTCAGCAGGTACTGGTGGCCGTGGCCTTATCGGCTGGACGCCTCCGGGCACGCTGCCTAACTCGGCGTTCACCGGTAACGCGGTGCACGACCTTAACGCTCAGCTCCCGGAGATCATCAAGTTCATCGGCAACAGCGGTGACTGGGGTGTCATCAGTAAGATGAACCAGGCTACCAGCATCCTGGCAGCAGCTAACCTCTGGGGCCGTGGTGTTGAGCGTTTCGGCATCAACGACGTGCACGGTCCTGGACTCGCCCTGGCGGCGCAGATCATGGGCAGCACGCGGGGCATCAAGGGCATCAACGCCATGGCAGGCAACCCCACGCCTCTCAAGCCAGGTCACTTCGCCACGGGTACGGATGGCGCTCCCAGTGGCTGGGCGTGGGTTGGTGAAGAGGGTCCGGAGCTGGTTGACTTCACTGGCGGCGAGACGGTGCTTGACGCCGACACGTCGAGTGTGGTCGGTGACGCTATGGGCAACGTGCCGGGCTACGCATCCGGTACTAAGAAGCCGACTAAGGCTCAGCAGGCAGCTGCGAGGCGTCATGCCGCAGTAGTCGCACGGCAGCGTCAGCGTCATGCGGCAGCCGTTGCTAAGCAGCAGGCCGCCCGGCTCGCCCGGGAGACTAAGGCAGCGAGCAAGTACAACATCAACTACTCGCATATCCTTGAGGGCATCATCAACCTGGTAGGCAATGCCAGCAAGAGCAACATACCAGCGGTTGAGAAGGAAGACGTCAAGGTCGTCAAGGCGCTGGACAAGATGTTCGCCACCAAGTGGGACCACGCCATTGAGAAGTCCTTTGCCAAGCCGCTCACCAAGCAGACTAATGCGCTGATCTCCATCGCGAACCGGCAGGCAGCAGTACAGGCAAAGATGGCCCAGATCTCCGGCTACGCTAACTCCGTTACCAGTAACCTTACCGGTTACGCAGACGTCTCTAACATCACGCTCGGCAATGTGGTCGGCGCTCCGTCACAGGGCAAGCAGATTACTCAGGCACTACAGGCTAACCTGACTCAGCTGAAGACCTTTGCGGCAGCGCTTAAGAACGCAGCTAAGAAGGGCATCAATACCGCGTTCCTACAGCAGGCAATAGCAATGGGTCCTGGTCAGGGTACGCAGTACCTGAACGCCGTGGCCGCCAGCGGCGTGGGAAATATCAAAGCACTGAACGCGGTGTACACGGCTATCGGCGCGGAGACCACGCTCGTAGGCCAGCAGGCCGCAGACACAATCTACGGCGTCTCCGGCACCGGCAAGAGTTTCCTGACGGGGCTGAAGGCTCAGTCGGCTGCTTTGAGCCGCTCTGCGGCAGCCATGGGCATCACCATGGCCCGCACGCTACAGGCTGAGCTGCGGCGTCTGGCAAAGGCACCTAGCGGCTTGTCTGCGGACATCTCCAGGATGCTGACTCAGGATATCGCAGCAGAGCTACGTAAGCTTCACCCTAAGAAGCGCGCACGTGGCGGCTCGTTCCATGCCAATGACCTCCTGCTGGTTGGCGAGGAGGGTCCGGAGCTAGCCTCATTCGGCTCGTCTGGTACAATTATCAATAACGCGAATACCCGGTCCATGCTTAACAGTGGGGCTAACGTTAACATCGCGTTCTACGGAACTCAGTACCCGAACAACGAGCAGATCCAGAATCTCATTCATGAGATGAGCCTGGCACTGGAGGTGAACTAAATGCCGACGTACCCACCTCCTGGCGGGACCATAGCCCTGTTCCTTCAGTTCTACAATGAGCAGTCCGGCGTCCTCACTGACCCAGACGGTGCTATACAGGCAGATATCACCACTGGGGGCAACGTTGGGCTAGTCTCTGATGTCCCGGGAGGCGGGCCGTTCTTCTACCCGGCTAACATTACCCGTACGGGCGTCGGGCTATACCAGTTCTCGTGGAACATCCCGTCTACTGCCATGGTTGGCTCTTACACTGTTAACTGGCAGGTAGGATTTCAGGGTAACACATTCCTGATCACGGAGAACTTCTATGTCGGCCCTGGGGCTAACGGATACATCCTGCCGTCAACTACTGACGCAGGATTCTGGACAGGCTCCATCAGCTGGCAGCCTAGCTACCAGTCCACGCCTAACACCATCAATGTCGGGACAGTAGACTCTGACGGGATCGTCTGGTACTGGGAGAAGCTGGATGGCTGGGACGGGACAGACCTGGCCGGTACCGTAACCCAGCGCTCTTCTGATCACGGCGGCTGGCCTGCTGAACAGTTCCTTGCACCGCGCACCATGACGTGGACGGTACTGGCACAGGCACCTAACCAGGCGCTAAGGGATCTTGCCCGGTCTAAGATGCAAGCAGCCATGCCTATCAACACGCTAGGCACGTTCACCTACAACGAGCCTATCCCTAAGCAGGCAATGGTCCGCAGGTCAGGGCGGCTGGCCGAGACCTACATGACTTTGTCTGAGGTAGAATTCTCCGTGCTGATGACCGCGCCGGACCCACGCAAGTACAGCACTACCCTGCATACGCAGACTACCTCCTTCGGTAATAACGTCACGCCTACTGGTATCGTTATTCCGACTACAGTTCCCTGGTCGTCACCGTCGATCCCGCCGCAGGGGTCTATGTCCTGCATCAACGCCGGTAACTTTGAGACGCGTCCTGTCATCACTATCCGGGGGCCTATCACTGGCCCGCAGCTGATCAGCCTTACGCAGGGCTACGCTGTGACGTGGAACTCACTAGCCTTGTCTGCCACTGATGTGCTAGTAGTGGACATGGACCTGAAGCAGGCTATACTTAATGGTAATGTAGTGTACCCGGCAGACTTCAATTCGGCCTGGTGGGTACTTAGTCCCGGAACCACTGAAATTCAGCTTGGCGGTACAACCCCTGGCGGGGCGAGTATCACCGTCAGCTGGCGAGACGCTTGGATTTAAGACATGGCAATCTCTGTAAGCCTCGGCTACCCGCTGTGGACTGATGGCATGACCTTTAACTCTCAGCTCGGCCGCGTGTTCGGTCAGGGCCACTGGGAGTGCAAGTCAGGCTCGTCCTTCGTCCCGCTTACGGGTGTCGTGAGCAGCTCTCCCAACCCTCTGGCCGTGACTGCGGTAGGGAGTATGAACCTCAGTGTACTCGCCGGGTCTTGCGTTATCCCCAACGCTGCCGGGTCTACTGGCGGTACCTACGTTGTGGGCATGGTAACCGCTGCGGCACTGGTGGTGCCGACTGCTAACCCGTCTAACCCGCGAATTGACCTGATCATTGCCTCAGTCCACGACAACGGGGACGCAACGTCGTTCTCGGCCATTGAGCTTATTCAGGGTACTGCCTCATCTTCTCCAGTGGTCCCGACGCCTCCGGCCGGAGTTAACTACATACCCCTGGCTCAGGTAGCAGTCGGAGCCGGCGTCACGTCCATCTCAAGCGGTAACATTACCGATAAGCGTACGTGGACCACTAGTGCAGGTGGCGTTGTCCGCTACCCGTCTGGTGCATCTGGCTCTAGTGGTAATGGCGGTCACGTCGGCCGCGTTGGCTACGACGTTCCTAATAACCGCTTCTTCCACGACGACGCAACCACGTCCAGCGGCAGTCAGATGAAGTTCCTTCCGTGGACACCACAGAAGGCATACTACAACGGCGCTAACGTCACTGTCTCCACATCGGACACTACACTAGCAACAGTTAACATCACCACTGACGGTAACACGGACATTGACGTCTGGTTTGACATTTACGGGTTTCTTACCGGGTCCGGAGGTAACCCGGCGTACTACGCCATCTTCCTAGACTCCACTAGCATCTTTCGTCAGTACGCGGGACTGCTGACTAGCTCCGGCCTGCAAGGGGCCAGCATCCACTGGCGTACCGGGTCTGAGTCGAGCGACACGCCTAGCGCAGGTACTCATACTGTCACCGTCAAGGCTAACGCGGGAGCGGGAGCGAGCGGATGTCAGGCACACGCTCCGTGGAAGCTTATCGTGGAGCCTGTTAAGCTCTAAGCTATAGCTAAGGAAACGGAATGGCTAAGTACAGGTTTACCACCACTGACATCACTACGGGTCAGCCGCTTGGTACAGACCTGCCTATTAACGGGCAGAACGCTAGCATGCAGATTAGCGGTATCGGGTCCTTCGGCGGGACATTGCAGCTGCTGACGGAAGATACCTCAGCGGTAATCCGGGCAGCTAACGTCGCGGCGGTCGAGCCGTGGAAGAGCGTACTATGGGTACTTCAGAACAACGCTCCCATATGGGCCGGGCCGGTGACCGGCTGGCAGCCGTCGAGCGCCATGGATGGTAACCTGGCCTTTCAGGCATCCACGATGGAGAGCCTCCTTCAGTATCGGCTGCTTCGTGATCAGGCGGTACAGTACAGCGTCGTGGCAGGGAGTGGAACGTCACCGCGCACGGCAATTCAGGTAGCCTCCCCGCAAATCGCCTCATTCCTTCCGGTGACTATAGATGACAGCGGTAACTCTACTTCTACTGGTACGTACCTGGTGTATGACGTGGTAAGCGGTACCGATGTATTTGACCTAGTGCGCGCTGTAGTCAACTACGCCGTGAACAAGCCTATAACTGACCCTAGCAATAACACGCTAGCTATCCCGTCAGCGGCAGTTAAGGTCGCCTCGCTGATCTTCTCAACCACTAATGAATCTGGTATCACCATCCAGAACACCGGAGATGTTAAGATCGACCCAGCCCAAGGCCAGAGCTGCTACGACTTCATTAACTCCCTGGCCAGTACCTACGGGTTTGAGTGGTGTATTCAGCCGGGCCTAACGTCTAGCGGGTCACTAGCCATGACGCTAACTCTCGGTGCGCCTACGCTAGGACGCCTATTCACTGACACTGGGTTCCAGTTCAACTACCCTAGCTATACGACTATCGACTACGTGTGGACCAGGCAGGCACAGAATCCCACTAACGCGGTGTACTCTACAGGCTCTTCCGCAGATAACAGTAATACCGCAATCTCGCAGTACCCTTACGGATTCGATACTGACGAGCTTAGCCAGGGATATGCGCTGCTTGAGCAAGTAGGTACTATGCCCACGCCAGCGTCTGAGAACGACACTACGGCACAGAACCAGGTAAACGCATACGCGGCCGGTCAGGTGCTCAACCAGTCGGTGCTAGGCCAGCTAACGCCGTCTGTGCTGCTCGGGCCAGACGCCTACCCGACGCTCTCCCAGATTCAGGTAGGGGACCAGGCGATGCTGACTGCCACGTCACAGCTACACCCGGCAGACCAGAACACCGGAGCGCCTGGTCTTCAGGTTCTTACCAGGATTACGAGCTGGAACCTTACCTTCCCCGGCACTAACTCCACGGAAACTAATCAGGTTTACCTGGCAGATATAAGTCAGGTGGTAGCATAATGGGCTTCCAGCCTCAGCCTCATAAGCAGTTCCCCACGCAGCTAAAGCAGATGCAGCGGGCGGCCAGGCAGCTACAGCAGATCACCTCTAAGCCTTTCCATGTCATGACGTGGACAGACCTTACCCCGCAGCTGCTTAACGGGTTCACGGCCGTCTCCGGGAAGACTCCCCGGTTTGAGATCGAGCCGGGAGGTAACTTCTGTTCCCTGTCTGGTGTTATCGTGACACCAGCTAGCCCGACTAACCCGATGGTCTTTGCCACTCTAGGTAACGCCACGGAGTGTTATCCTATACGACAAGAGGCTTACCCTGCCATGGCCATAACTAGCGGCAATGTTGTGATCCAGCTTGGTATACTAGTAGATACTAGTGGGAACCTTACTATTTACGGTGCCCTGACAAGCGGGGTATCCGTCTATATCAATGGCCGGTACCCGCTGAACGTGCCAGCTTAAGGAAGGGCTAACATGACTGGAAGCGGCTTCGGTGCTGTAGATAAGGTCTCCAAGAGCGGGGACACGCTCTCCGGTACTCTTACGTCGATTGCGGCAATCCCGTTCAACATTCCCGCTGCTACTGACCAGCAGACCCTAGTGTCTGACGCCTCTGATAACTTCATCCCTGACGTAGTTGGCATGAACTGCATCAACGCCAAGACCGCACGGTACGGCGCTAAGGGTGACACTAAGGTCGTTCTGGACGGCGCTATGTCCAGCTCCACCAGCACTACCACGCTGACTAGTGCAACGGCAGGGTTCGTCAGCACGGACGTCGGCAAGACCGTCTCCGTGGCTGGTGCAGGTGCGGCGGGCGCGATTCTGGCGGGTACGATCAGCACCTACATCTCAGCCACGCAGGTCACTCTGTCGGTCGCCTGTGCAACCACGGTGAGCGGCGCTAAGACCACATGGGGAACTGACGACACTGCCGCGATCCAGGCCGCCATGAACGCGGCTGGCCCGCTCGGCAACACGGTGTACCTCCCTTCCGGTAACTACACCGTGTCGAGCACCCTGCTTTGGAAGCCGCCGACTGGGGGCCTTACTAACCAGTCATTCAACGCTCCGTCGCTTAAGGGTGCTGGCTGCGCGGCCTCGTACCCACGGTTCCTTAACACCGTGACTGGTGCCACTACGCTTACCGCGTCCGGTACCTTTACGGTTGGCGAGTTCATGATTGACTACATCGGTGACACTGGCGCTAACAACTGTATCTCGGGCTACGAGATCAGTGCACTGCACCTTGACTGCCGTGCGCGTGCAGCCGGGATGCGTAACTGTAATGCGCACTCATCTACTCACCGGCACCTGACGATCAACCAGCCCGCTACGCCCGCTCCGGCTAACAACGTCGGCGGCCCTACGGCAGGGCTGTCCGCAGTCGCGTCTCCTAGCACCAACGCATGGAACAACCGCTACGAGAACATCATCGTCTTCGGTGCTGCTCAGGACGGATTCCAGTTCAACGAGGGTAACGGCTCGTGGGTCATGGCGGTCAACTGCCTCGCTGGCAACGCGGGCCGGTACGGCTTCCAGGCCGGAGACGCCTCTTGCCTTATCGCGTGCTCAAGCCAGGCAGCCGTGACGGCTGACTTCCTGGTCTACCGGTCTACCCTGATCGGCTGCAACAATGAGCCATGGATCGGTGGCTGCCGCGCTAACGCGCTTCTGTTCACCGGTAACAACTCCCGTCAGGCGCAGATCATCGGCGGCGAGTACGGCGGTAACTCCAACGCAGGCGTGACTGGCACTAACGCGGCACTGATTAGCTTCGGTAGCGGTGGCCAGGTGTTTGACGTGGTTATCACTGGCGTTAGCTTCGTGACTGAGGCACACACTAGCTACTGGCTTAACGTCCCTGGCAGCTCCACTACCGGCAAGATCGCGATCAAGGACTGTAACTTCAGCACGGCGGGCGGTGCGCTAGGCACGGCACCGTGGGTCATCACGCCGGTAATCGGCCCCTCGATGCAGATCTCGCTGTCCGGCAACCTCGGGCTTAACCCGCTCGGTGTTCAGGTTATCGCGGTTCCGGCTACTACCGTGGCTACAGCGGCGCTGCCGTATGACGCGACGTTCTACGTCACGGCCGGGTCCAGCTCCTGTACGGTTGCGATCTCTAGCGGCCCGACAATCACCGTGCCCGCCAACGCGTGCGTGCCAGTGTTCGTCCCAGCTTCACAGACGCTGACGCCAACCTACACGGTTGCGCCTACGTGGGTTGTGATGGGGCAGTAGGGTACTTCTCGTCAACAAATGCCCGGATGATGTGCGTTAGCAGGTTATCCGGGCAGTAGAACAGGAAGTCCGAGACCTTACGCTCATTGCACATGAGGTTGTTCTCCTGCATGTGCAGGGTGACCGCTGAATATAGCAGTTGACCGATTCGTAGTTCCGGCACTCGGCTTAGTGCACTATCTATTTCACGTAGTACGTCATTCATTTCAGTGCTTCCGGTTCATATAGGCTAAGTATTTCCTTAGCGTACAAAATTTTATCAGCGACTCTTTGCCCGTAAGGCTGAGCCGTGCTCCATAGCTCAAGGTTCTCTGGCCTGTTATCGTCGCGTACACCATTCTTGTGATGAACGGTCTCGCCAGTGCGCAGCGGTCGTCCAAGAACCTCTTCCATCACATACCGATGCTCTAGTATATGCTCTCCATTTACCGTTATAATTCGGTAACCGGATGGGTACGTATGTCCTGACCCCCTAGCACCTTTAAGAGGGGACGCCGGACCTACTGTGCCGGTATTACGCTTACGTTGGTAATGGCGGTTACAGAGATCTTTTCCGTAATGTACCTCATCACACCCGTCAACGCCACATAGCCGTACCTCACCCGAAATTCTCAAGATGAGCCTTTAGATACTCGCCTACGTACTCAGTGTACGCCGGAGGAATAGCTTCTGCCAATTCGGTTCTGGACATCCAGTGAATTCCCATGGCGTCACGAGCGTACTGAGCGCTGGGGAAGTTGCCCACAACGTGCATGAACTCGCCATCCTTAGGCGGTCGCCCCATCTTAGCGGTAGAAACATAATGCGGTGGGTGGATCGGCTGAGGGATGTGGAAGTTCGTCTCAAACTGCCTGTGACGATACGTCCTAAGCCCTTGCTCAGGGAACATAGCCCCGCACAGGATAACGCGAGCGTACAACGGCGCTGCCTCCACGTTCTCTATGACGTACGGCTTGCCAATCATGCTCACATACTTACGGCAATCCTCAATAAGCTTAGGATATTCCTTGTCAGGATGGAACCGTTTGGTAACACTGTATCCCTGGCACGGAGGCGATAGATGGATCGCGTCGATGTCTGACAGACTAACCCAGTAATCTGGTCCTAGCTGTGCTGTGCCGTACTCGGACAGTTGCTTGAGCACCTTCATGGCGTCAGCCTGGTAGAACTTATCCGGGTGCACGTAGTTCTTGATTGGCTCGATGTCCACCCCGACTACATCGAAACCGGCGCGCGTATAGCCCTCAGAGCAGCCACCAGCGCCACAGAACAGGTCAAGCAACATTGTGCTCAGCCGCCCAGTCCAGTAGCTCACGGCACTTCTGACGGACGTCAGGGTCCGCGTGGAACAGCAGCTCGTGAGACAGGAAGTCGTACGCGATCTTGTGCGGTCCCGATTCCTTGTATTCCTTGAGCAGGTCTTCTGCCCAGCTTATCTTCTCCGCAATGTCCTTATCCACGGATACCCCTTATAAAGTCACGGATGTCCATTTCTGCTCTGCGCAGACGTCCCGGGTCCTTAGTAAGTGCCGCCATGACGTTAACCTGGCTATCCTCAAACTCCTGAAGGTAATCCAGAAGCTTATAACTCACAGGCACTACGGCCTCCAGACCTTAGGTCCCTTAAGAACCTTAGCGTTAAGCAGGGCGAGCCTTAGCGCCTTATGCTGCTTAACGTCTCCCTTAACACGGCGAACTGTTTCAGCGACACCCTCTGCGGTAAGGCGGTTTGCCCATCGCCAGTCCACCTGAGACATGTGTTCCTTGTTGCTCAGGTACTGGTTATCATCAAAGTAGCTGAGCGTAGCGCCAAGGTTCTCCTGTGATTTGGAGATGCCTGATAGCTTCACCAGGTCAACCTTGGTATCGCTGACCATCTTAGGTGCTAGCGGATACATGCCGACCTCAAAGCACGCTGCGTTGATCTTCGGCAGGTCGAACATGCGTATGTAGTGGCCAGTCACGATGTCTGCCTGGTTGTATGCATCGACAAACGCATACAGCATCCGCTGGTACGCGTCAACCCATGCCTCCTGGGTAACCATGTCGGCCGCCGTCATGTACTCGACCTCCACCTTACGCTGGCTAGTCCACGACCAGGCGATGGCCGTGACCTCACCAGTCGTGAAGTCCCCGCCCATGTAAGACATCGGGCGGAACTCAATGTCAAAGTCAAGTATCTTGGTCTTCGGATGGTACATGTCAGATACCCTGCTCGATAAAGACCTCACCAGGATTGAGGGTCAGCTCCTCGCCACGCTGCCAGGCAGCCTCAATGCGAGCCTCAACTTCCGGAAGTACCCGGGCGATCTCGGCGTCCGCATTAATGGAGTGCTTGAGTCGAATCGCAGAGCGGTACGCCTTAAGTGTCTCATCCTTGCGGATCTCTAGGTCAGTCTTGATCTTTGCCATGGTCGTATCCTATCACACTGCCGGCCTTGACGGCAAGCATTTACCAGTCGTTTTTTCCTGTACGCCTGCGCCGCTCCCTGCGGGCCTTACTAGCGGGATTATTGGAGTACTTCTGCACGTCCCCAGAACGGTCCCTAAGGCCATGAGCCTCCGTGTCCCACTCACGTACCACGATCTCCTGCGGGAAGCCGTCCTCGTTCGTCTCCTGCTCGTACAGGCGGCCTGTGTACTTGCTCTTCCGGAACGGCGCGCGGAAGACGCGTAGGGTAACTCCCTCACAGGCAGCCGAGTACCAGAACTCCGGGAAGATAGCCCGGAGTGGACGGCACTTGCTTTTAGGGGAAGTCTCAAACTTCCAGACCTCATCAGGCTCCGCGTCCAGCATCTCACGGGCCTGCTCAAGTCCGGCCGGTCCGGCGCCGTACTTGAATACGTCCTTACGGCAGACCACCTCAGAGAAGTTCTCCGGGTGATCCTTAACCCACTGGTGCAGGAACATGCCGTACCGTACCGGCTCGCCTCCGTGTATGATCACAACCTCGTGATACAGGGAAGCGAGCCGGAGAAGCTGCTGCTGGATATACAGGTAATCAGTAAAGTACTTATGCGAGATAATCGCTACCCGTATCATGGTCATGCTTAGAAGGGCAGGTCGTCCGGAGCCTCAGAGCGCTTAGCCTTCTGCTTGGCCTTAGCCTCTGCCAGCTCGCGCTTAACGCGTGCAAGCTCGTCTTCCTCGTCATCCTCGGGGGAAGACTCGGTGTCCTGCGGCTCATCGTCGGCGTCGGCTTCCGGCTCGTCCTTAGCCTTAGGCTTAGGACCGGTTGCGCCTGCCGCAGGGTTGATCCAGCTCACCTTGTTCTGGAGCCGCTCGTTGTAGTGCTCCTGCTTAAGGTCAGCAGCACCCTTCTTGCCAACCAGCAGCGCGGCCAGCCGCTCGCCAGCCTGCTCAGTCTCGTGCTTGCCTAGCTCCTCAAGCTGCTGCTTGCGGATTCCCAGGTTCATGACCTGCTGAATCGTGGTGTCGTTGTCCAGCACCAGGTAGGTACGGATCGGCCGTCCCTTGCCTGCGTTGGGGCCGCCAGTGACCTTGAGGTGGACCTCAAGCATGGGGTTGCCCTTGCTGGAGTTCTTGAACGTCGCAGCGTGAACCGTGACAGGGACCTTCTTGCCCTCCGGGTGAACGAACGAGCTGTCCGCTGCCTGCTTGAGCACTTCCGAAAATTTCACTGGTTAACCTTTTCCTTGGAGTTGAGAGTCTTGAGCATGTCAGCGATGCTCGGGTCCACTAGCACGCGGTCAAGTCGGCCGCCGAGCCTTTCCTTGGCCTCGTACATGGGGTCCGGGCCGATCAGCAGGTGACGATGCTCCCTGCCGAAGTCGTCAGTCTCCACGTACAGCCAGCCGCACGCGTCCACGTAGTACGGAAGGAACGAGCGGAGCTTGCCCTGCACAAGCGGCAGCTGCTTTCCGTCAACCTTGTCCGTCATGCAGACGAACACGACTGCCCACAGAGGATTCTGCGGGTGAGACTTAAGGTCACGGAACTTGCGGATCTGTCCTGAGACAGTACGCAGCAGCTCGCCCCAGTCCTGAGTGCGCATCTGGTTAGCACCAGCAATGCTATCGATGCAGCGCTGCTGAATCTCGCTTACTGAGTCCAGCACGACGCTCTTGAACGGATGGTCACCGCTCGCCAGCCAGTCGTATGCCGCGACTACCGACTGGTAGTCAAGCACCTGCACAACGCAGTACTTCCACTTGCCGTCATCGTCTGGCGGCCCCTCTTCCGCAGGGTTCCAGTAGATTACGTCATCAAAGTAGTCACTACCCGATTCCGCGTCCAGGATCAGTACCGGCCCCGGAGCGCTAGCGGCAAAGGTGCTCTTGCCTGCCCCCGAGAATCCGTGTACCAGGATGGTTAGCCTACGCGTTGTCACTGATGCAGTTCCTTTGCTAGCTGGCCTCCCGTGGTGTACGGGTCCTTATGTAGCAGGACGTGAATCCCGTTGGCATAAACCGCTAGTACTGGATAATCTATGTACCAGCCGTCCGGAGGAGTATAATTATCGCCGTCTGCGACGTACACAATCTGTGTCACAGCTTCCCTTTCTGTTCCAGTCGATCCAGGTAGCCGCTCTCAGAGTAGCGGGCATAAGGATCAGTCAAAGCGAATTGCTCTTCCAGGTACCCAGCCCAGTCCGATCCGTCATCCATCATCACGCACAAGCCTGAGGCGAGTGGGCACTTCCAGACACAATCCCGGGTCGGGGTAGGGTAAGCAACCTGTTCTTGCAGTATACCCGAATCCAGGCTATTCCGCAAGTCGATGATCTCGTTAACAGCCTGGTACGTACGGCGGTACATGCTGTTCAGGGTGTCCGAGTTATGGCGCACGGTGATGCGCTTGTAGTAAGGCGGCTTGGACTTAGCGGTGCGCTTGACTTTACGGAGCATGTTGAAGATGCCGCCGTCTACGTGCATGTCCTTCTGGCCCTTATCGAGCCTCTGGAGCATCATGTAAAACTTAGCCTGCTCATCACGGTCCAGGTAATCCTCGTCAAGGAACTGGATGACGTTCTTGTGGTCAAGGAACAACTTAGCCTTAAGGTGCTTAGACCAGACGATGCTATCTAGTCGGCCGCGAATCATGACCTCCTCACTGAACGGAACGAGGATCTCCCGCTCAGTGGCCAGGACAGTCAAGTCCTGGTCAGCTCCTGTCTCCGCAAGCCAGTCAAAGTACCCGACCAGCATCGTATGTGATAGGTCGTGCTCAGCGAGCAGATCCTCCTCTGCATCCGGCCACTGCGCGATGTCCATCATGTAGATGTCACGCAGTACCCGAGCGGCATCATACCGTGAGAGCTTAAGCTCAGGAGAGTAGTACGCCTCAAGCGCTGCGTGCATGCGCGTGCCGAGCCATGTAGCGCCGACCGGATGCACTACCTCCGCACGGGGCGCACGCTGCAAGTAGTAAGTGACGTACCAAGACCTCTTGCACTCTTTGTATTTCTGGATCTCGGAATTTGAGATGACTATCACAGCGGCTTGAACCCCTGCTGAGGTACCCACCCTTCCGGGATCACGCCATCGTACTTAACGATGTTGGTGTCCGTCAAGATACGAGAGATGCCCGACGACCAGCTCCACCAGTGGTTCTTAGGCTTAAGCTCCCGGATCACCACGCACTTGTCAGTCACGTTGATGATGACGCCTAGCTTCATGTCCGCAGACGACGACCGGTTATGTACCGCATAGAGAACGGCGTCTCCCGTGGTCACGTCATTGCCGAGCATATCCATGCGCTTGCTGTCAGCCATTAGACTGTCCCATCACTATCCCCTCGGATACTGCTGCGTCCCAGAACGAGTCCAGCAGTCCGATGATTTCCTTGTTGTCTTCACCTAGCTCGATCCTTAGCTTAGACCTAAGGTCGTTGTAGATGTCATCTGCGCGCCGCATTACTTCAGCATCCTCTTAGCCAGTTCCCTATCTTGTATTACTTCCTGGAATCGACCCTCTTTCAGCGCGAGGTTATACTCGCGGTTATCTTCGATCGAGTCTTCTACCAATACTACCACAACCCTTACGGAGTCGTGTATCTCGCTACCGATGCGGAAGATCCTGTCTTCCGTCTGCTTGTTCTCGATGTTGCTGTCAGATCGCTCAAGGAAGTACAGCGTGTCCGCTGCGGTCAGGGTGATGCCCGTGCCGCCCGCCTTGATGGTCAGGAGGATAGCGTCCAGCTCACCGGCCTGGAACTGCTGCACGGCGGCGTCACGCTCGTCAATGTCCTGGTCTCCCGTGATCAGGCCAATGCGGTACTTCTCTTCCCGTAGCCTGTCCGCAGCGAGCATTAGAAGCTGCTTGCTGTCCGCAGCCACAACCAGCGGCTTCGGGTTCTCCTGCATGAACTCAGCCAGGTCATCGACCTTAGGTGATGGAGCGGTCAGCTTAACCTTCTCAGTCTCCGGGTCCCATGCTCCGGTGGCCGACGCGAACTGCCTGAGCCGTGCGAACTGCTCGGCCGTGCCCTTAGCGGTGAGCGGGATGTCTCCGTCCAGCAGCGTCAGAAAGCCTTTCTTCATCTGCTGGTACTGCCTGAGCTGCTGAGGCTTCATCTTCACGTAGCGATACGTGGTCGGAAGCTTGGGAGGCAGCTGCGGCAATGCTAGGGACTTAGGTGTGCGCCGCATGTAGCCGCGAAGAATCCTACGAAACACGTCCGCACGCTCTGGCTTGAGTCCAAGTACCTCAAAGCCACCGAAAAAGTTGAGCTTGGTGACTGCGAATGTATCCAGAAACTTAGACTTGACAGGGAATGACTCGGGATCGATAGCATGCAGCAGCGACCAAAGATCTCCGACATTATCTGCGATTGGAGTTCCGGTGAGAATGAATCGGTTCGCAGCGGAGTGCATGACGGCCCACATGGCTCGTGTCTGCTTAGCATTAGGGTCCTTAGCCTTGTGCCCCTCGTCAGCGATGACAGTCTTGTAGCCCTTTAGGTTGAGTTCCTTGGGGTGGATTTCGCACTGGGATTCAGGCACTGCGCCTTTATAGTCTTCATCAGGGCGAGGTTCTTCTTTTCCGCCGCAATCCTTGCAAGCCTTGAGCCGAATCGATCCGAAGCCACCGACACGACTGTGGAGGCGAACTGATTCCCAGTTGATGACATCCGCAGCAGCCCCCAATTCAAGCCCGGCGCGTCTTTTTGACACACTTCCATCAATGACTTGGATCTTTCCTGCAAGGTCTGGCCACCATTGCTCAATTTCTCGCTCCCATGTTCGCTTAAGTGACTGCGGGCAGACCACCAGGATAGGAAAGACCTCCTGCCCGCTCTCGTGCAAAGCCTTGATCGCAGCGATCGTCTGCGCAGTCTTGCCTAGCCCCGGCTCATCTGCCAGCAGCGCACGGTTGGTGAACGCCAGGAACTCAGCGCCAACGCGCTGGTACCCGAACAGGCGCTCATCCCAGTCACCGCCTGACGTGAAAGGCTCCAGGGACTCCGCTAGCTTGTGCGCGTGCTTCTCGTACTCTAGCTGCGTACCGCCCCACTGGACTAGCGCAGGGCCAAGCTCTAGCGCCTTGCCGAACAGCGCACGCATGGTGAGGCACGTAGCCCATGTGGCCTTGATGTGCCACATGTCTCGCTTCTTATCGTACCGCGTGCCAGGCAGGGACTTGATAAGCCCCTGCTCGGCATAGGTCACGGTGAACCAGATCTCTCCGGCCTCATATTCTGCACGCATGCCTATATCCTACCCGGCCGACTGCGGCCTGTCAAGGTCATTCCGGGTCACGAAGTGCGCGCCCTCTGGCAGTACCTTCTCACTGCTGCGGAAGGTGTCGCGGCTGTACACGCTGTCAACTTCCGGGTCTCCTAGTGCAGCGCGTAGCATGGCGAACTTGGTCTCATCGACCCAGTACGTACCGATCTCGACAGTCTCGCCCTTGAACTCTATCAGGCTGATCCTGTACTCGTTCGCTGCACTCATTTCCTTAGCCTTACTTTAGGGTATCGTAGACCGGTTTCCTCCACGCCTCGGGGAGGCAGTTCTCCCTTAGGCACCACGCCACGAAATGCTGTAGCGCGGATTTTGCGTCTTTCTTTCCCTTAATTTTATCGTACATACCTAGGTTCCTGATCATCTGGTCACTGCATACCAGACGCCATGACGGGTCCGCATCCTCAAGCACTGTGTAGCGGTACTTGTGGCAGAGGTACTTAAGCTCACCGATGACCTCAAGCGACCAGGGAGCCTGTGTCTGCGGCCCCTTCATGATACGGTAGTTCTCCCAGCCCACCCATAGGTTACCGCGTGCAAAGTCAACCTCATAGTCGCCGTACAGCAGGGAGCCATACTCATCCGCGTCCAGCACGAGTCCTGTGTTCTTGTAGTCGAACTCGTCAAGTAGCTCAAGCTCCTGCGTGTAAAAGTTGTACACGCATACACCGCTAAGAAGCCCCGGATCAAACCACGCAACGATCATGCCGCTACCGGCTCCGGCTCCTGCTTGATCAGGTAGGCATGCAGGTAGCCGCTCTCGATAATCTTGTGATAGGACCAGACAGGCTTGCCTAGCGCCCTGGCCGTCGCGATCTCCGCTGCTACCCCGAGTGACTTCTCCGAGTTGGGGAGCACGACAACCACGTCAGCCTGCGTGCAGATGTAGTCAAGGTCAGCCGCCAGTGACAGTCCGAGGTCAACGCCGATGTCAGCCTCAGCCTCGTAGCCGTTCATGTAGCGGGTGTCCAGCCCTTTGGCCTCCTCGTACTCCTGCGGGCTGAACACGCTGTACCCCATCGACCTAAGCTCGGCCGTAGCATCCTTGAACGCGGGGAAGTTGAACTGCGGGATCTTGCGCATAGGTCCGGCCAGGTAGACCTTAGTCTTAGGCGTCAGTCGTTCCATCGCGAGGCGACCCTCTCCGCGTAGCGGACTAGTGGCGGCAACGGACCTGATAGCGTGGCGGCACTGTTAACGTGAACCTGTGTCGCCGCAATGTGCTTTACCGTCTTAAGGTTCTCATATTGCATGCCCATAGCGTTGAACAGGACAGCGTTAAGTGACTCGGTAAGCTTCTCGCGGTCTCCATCCTCGTGGGCTTCCCAGACATCCATGAAGTGACGGAACAGCGAGTCCATGTAGACATCCTCGCTGATACCTTTCTTCCAGTTGTCCGGAGCGCGTAGCTTGCCATCCGCCTGCTCGCGGTTCTCGTGCATGTAAGCTGCGTAAGAGCGCAGCACCTCGTGGCTTAGGAAGCCGTTGAATACCGGCTTACCCTCAGCGCTGTCACGCGTTGCACCCGTGTTGAAATTCCTCATGCTGGTCCGTCCCCACGCGAGATGTCACGTGCTGTGCTAGGCGGGTAGTAGCTGCTGAATGTCGCTGGCGGCGTGGCGAGGTAGCCCTTCCAATCGCCCTTAGGGACAACTCGGTGCTGACGCTTGCCGCCTGTGATGTGCAGGTTTCCCTTGCGGTCAGTCCACACCCGCGTGCCCCACTTAATGACCTCCTGCTGGCCACCAAGCAGCTGAACAGTCACGGAGCCTACCTGGTCCGCCATCAGAAGACGCCGTTAGACGCGACGTTGATCTCAGCACGGATCAGCGGAATGTAGCTGTTGACGAAATGAGTAGTGGTGCCCAGCTCACGCGCGGTCTGTGCCACGGCGTTAGCGTCGATCACCAGGAATGACCCGAAGACCAGTGCGCCAACCGTGAGCACTGCGAACAGGACAGCCTTAACCTTCTCGTACTGCGTCACTTTCCTAAACCTTCCTGTACTGCGGCACCCATGCGCCGCTCTCTAGCTCGGTGAAGTCCTGGAAGAGGTAAGGTGCCTCTGCCACGCACTGACGCGCGACCTCACCGAAGACAAGGCGCATCTCTTCTTCCGCGCCGTCTGCCGTTCGTGATTCTATAACATGCCGTAGCGTGCGGATGTTCCCGGTCCACATGATGTCTGTGGCCAGGCCCTCCGGCGCAAACCTGCGCATGAAGGACGTCTTGGACTTCTTCTCGTGGAACGGTACGCCCGGCTGGTCCAGTCCGAACCTAATCGACATGTAGGACTGTAGCCTCTCGGCTTCCCTAAGGTAATCCTCAAGGACTTCCTTAAGGTCTTCCCACTCATCATCACGCATCCAGTCCGGGAACCAGAACTTAAGCTCGTCAAGCCTAACGTACCTTAGAGACTCTTGGCTGAACGCGCTACCTGCACGATGGCGTACAAGCTCGTGAGTGAAGACACGACTGACGTTGCTGAACAAGAAAGTAAAGTTTATGTGTTCGAGCACCGACCCGTGCCCGCTGTGCAGGATGTTCTCAAGATACGTCTCCTGATCAGCGCGCACCCTAGTTACATTTTTATTAAGACCAGCCTGCCAGCTCCGGTAGCATAGGCGACCTGCCGACTCCGCTAGGTCTTGAGCATCATTCTGCATATCGAGCTGGAACTCAGATGCATCAACAGCATCAAAGTAGCTCATAAGCTCTTCATAGTTTACTATAGTCTGGGCAATAAGCCGTACCGCTGGCTTAATCTCTTTCATTAGATCCGGTCCATTTCCCTTGATACGTACCACCGCTAAAAAATATGTAAGCGTCCTCGTACTCAAATACCATGTTAGGATCATCTGAGCAATCGAAATAGTCTACGTGTGTAATTAGGGGTGCTTGCTTGTGCCGAGAGTGTGTGCCTAGTCTGGCTTGGATATTAGTAGTCGCTCCAACATACACCACTTCTTCATTGTCCCATAGCCGATACACAGCCGGCACTGTAGTCCACCCACCATAGGTAGTGAACTTACCTTCTAGATATCCGTGTAGACCGCGCAGATTGGAAATGTCACTCTCCATAAAGTCTAGGGAAGTTCTCCCAGCCTTACGGATACTACGTACAGATAGTTTATGGTACTGGTCATTAGTCAGACCATGCTGACGCTTGAACCTATTTACTGCACAATCCTCACAAGTACGGACAGACCTGATAAAACCATACCAGAGCACAGAAGTAACACGCTCGCAGTGAACGCATCGATAACTAACACGTAGGCTACTACGTGCATTATCCTCCGACGTATACCAGAACTCAAATACCTCGTGGTCACCACTGCGATACGGCAGGACACTAAGCTCAGTCGGTAGACTGCCCCATTTACCGACCGGCTTACCTTGTGGTCGCTCAGATAGGTATGACCTAAATCGACTATGACTCCATGATGCAGAATGCCCAAACACGCGTGAGATCTCGGCATAGGTATGGCCTGCATCAAAAAGATCCTGTGCTAGCTGTATTTCTTCCTGAGTAGGAGGCGGTGATTTAGCAGGCATTAGCCTAGCCCCGCTCCTAGCTGCATGATCATGTGAGCGCCCTGATCTGCTACTAGCCACGGCAGGTGCTCGGCCGCGACTGCTCGCGTCTCCCACAGCGTGTGGATGTGCTCAGTCACTTTCCTCTTCATATCGTCAAGCCTATCAGAGCAAGGGTTGCTTGTCAAGCCTTAACCCACCTCTCTCCTAGGATGTCGGCACCTGCCGTGATGGGTACCTTGTAGTTCTCAAACCGCATCACGGCCTCTACTTCCCTGCGGAAGTCTTTCGCAATCTCGGTAGGCACAGAGAACAGGTACTCGTCATGGATGGGTAGTAGCGTGTAGTCAATAAGCCCGGCCTTATCCAGCCCTACCCCGGAAAGCTTCAGAACCTCGGCAGCATGCGCCTGGATCTTGCGGTTGACCAGGACGTACTCTTTACCCGCATCTACCGTTAGCCGCCGTCCTGTAGGCGTGTAGACGCATGGCACCTCACCCGCTGCGGCTAGTCGCTCGCCCTCACGGATAATCGCACGGGACATCACCTCAAGGCCAGGATACCGGCTAAGGAACGCGTCACGTACCGGGCGCATCTCGTCGGGCCGCACGCCAGCGGTCTTGGCCATCTTCTCAAGGCCAGCGCCGAACAGGTAACCGTAGCCGACGTTCTTAGTCAGCCCGTAGCGCTTATCCAGCTTAGTGATATCCTCACCGAAGATATCCGCCGCCACTTGCAGGAAGAACGGCTTACCGCCCGGCAGGTCCGCTAGGCGGAAAGTCTCTATCAGGTTGGCATCTCCTGAAAAATCAGCGGCGAGACGCATTTCCACCTGGTTGAAGTCAGCGGAAATGAGCGTGTGTCCCGGCTCAGCAATGATAGCCCCGCGTACCAGACGATCATCCGTTGGCAGGTTTTGCATAGACGGGTCGGAAATTGACATTCTGGACGTGACAGCCGCACATGGGTGGATAGAACAGTGTAGTCGGTCGTCACTGCCGATCATCTCCAGGAAGTTGTTAAAGTACGTGCCGATCATCTTCTCGGCCTTGCGAACGCCAGAGATTACGCTAATCAGCTGAGACGCGTCACCGTTACCGCTATCCGCCAGGTTCCGGTAGAACTTAAGAGCGTCCTTGTCCATCTGTGGCTTGCCGGTATTCGTCCAGAACTGGATTTCGATACCGTCTGACTCTAGCGCGGCTGCAATCTGCAACGCGGAGTTGACAGACGTGCAGCCGTACTCCTTAGCTAGCCACTTCTTAGCCCTCTCGATGTACTGGCTAAGCTCATCGATCTTCTGGTTTACATAAGCACGGTCAACCAGACACCCACGGCGCGACATTTCAGCAGTATACCGAATAGCCGCACGTTCGATGTCATAAGGCTGAGCATAGCGTGTCGCAGCATCGCCGACCTTTCCGTAGATGTGCATCGTCAGCACCGGGTCTAGTGCTGAGTAGATCCAGTAAGGATCAAAGTTGTAAGGAATAGTATCCCAGGTCCAGCCCTGCTTGGCCATGCCGTCATGCAGCGCGTACTGGCCCGCAGACGAGCGAGGATCAACCAGGATGTCACCGAGCACCTTAAGGGCACGGGGACGGTTAGGGTTCTTAAGGTGTGCCAGAGCAGCCGTGTCTTCCAGCTTGTGCCACGGCAGGAACACGCCGAGGTTCTCAGCGATAACCTGCCAGTCGTATCCTGAATTATGCAGTACGTAGTCGCCCTCATACCTCTGCATGGCTTCTACTGCTACACCACTCCACGTTTCCGTGGGGATGGCCCAGCCGTGACGCGTGTCACCGAACTGGACCATCCTGATACGGTCGTTGTACGGTGACAGGCCGCCGCTTTCAGTGTCCAGCCCGATCAGGTTGTACTCATGCTGAGTACCGAGCCACCGGAAGAACTCCATGGCGGTTTCCATGTTGTCCACCAGGTGGAGCTCAACATTCGCGAGCGGGCTGGATTCCACGTTACACCTTACTCTTACGTAGCTGGTACAGCGATGCGTCTGATCGTTTCAGGTACCGGGATGCCCAGTCCACAGTATCAGTCGGGTGCCGGGGAGTCAAGGATACCCCTAGCGCATCGGATGCCGCTACCACCACGTACTCGCTCCATGGATACTCAGTCATCCTGAGCGGACTCCGTAGAGTCGATCAGGTACTGCCCGAGTGAGACCAGTGCGCGGCCGATGGCTAGCTGCTCACCAACCACGTCGTTACGGTGGTCTTCCGGCATGCGCTTGGCTGAGCCGGTTGCCGTAACATGGGGACGCTCGGAGTTAAGCGTGTGGAACCTTGCCGATGCGACCGCCGCGTTAACGTCCACGAGACTGTCCACGGTCACGGTCCAGCACTCCCACGGGTTACTGTCCGTGATATGGTGATGGCCAGTTGCACTCATTGTTAAGCTCTTCCTCTAGAAACTGCTTGTACTTGATCGGGTGCATGTGTCCCAGGTCCGACCGGATCTGCTCTGTCCGGCGAGCGTAGTACGCCTCGCACCACTTGTTACGCCAGTACGGCGTATCGTATTCCTTCCGGAGCTTGCGGGTGTCGGCCGGAAAGTGCTTCTCCAGCCGAAACCCGACACGCCTGCGTACCTTAGACCGTACGCTCTCCGGGACCTTAGAGCCGTCGTGGTCCATAACCACGGCCGCCAAAGTCACGGAAGAACTTGTCACGGTCGCGATCCATCTGCTTGGACGCCGCTGAGACGCCTACGGCTGCCACGAGCATCGCCAGCAGGAATAGGCCCAGGACAATAAGAGTCCAGCCGCCCGCAAGGATGACCGGGGTAAAGACCACGAGCCACGGCCACGTGATAGCGCCGGCGAGCTTAAGGCCAAGGAACACGAGTCCCGTGATCCACGAGCCGAAGTAGAGAAGAGCACCCATCAGAGCTGGTCACTCACTTCCTGGTAGAGATCGCGCTCAAGCGCGGGATTGTCAAGGTCGCCCTCGGTGTAGAAGTCAAGAATTCCGTCACCGGAGATCCTGACCTGAGAGCCGTCCGCCAGCACGACGGTGACGTACGCGTCAGCGTCGTCAAGCATCATGACAGCCTCGCTAGGGTCAAAATGAATGATCCCCATCTTAGCGTCCACTAAAAGTTTCCTTCCTCGACCTGGTACGTCTTAAGCCCCAGCTTGCGCCACATGTCCACGACCTGGTTACGGTCGTCGTACACACCAACCACATTGTAGTTGAAGCGAACGTAGTTGTCAAACAGCTCGTACTTCACGACGGCATCGCGGCGGTCATCGCCGGTCTTGCGCATGAGAAGCTGCAAGTCATCGATATAAGTATGCGTGTGCAGCCACTCTAGCGTGTCGTTGTGGCATTCAAACTTACGGCCGCTAAGGAAGATGACCTGATAGCCTGCATTAGCGTACAGCTGAGCTGTCTCTATCACAGCACGGTCAGGCGTGTCAGTGGATACCTTACTGTAGTCGTACGGAGACCGGCCGTTCATGTGCGCCACGGTGCCGTCAATGTCAAATATGACGGCTAGTGGAAGGTTGATGTCAGGCCTGTACGCCTCGTACAGATTACCGTCCGTGTGGACCGTCTCCGGGACGTCCAGAGGGTATTGACGCCCCTGAATGAACCGCTGGTGCATGCTCTCGATCACGCCGTCAGGAACACCGCGCTCGCCCTTAAGCTTACGCGCCCAGTTACGGGAGACGCACTCCTCACGCGAAACGTTAGTCAGGTCAACGACCTCAAACTCAGCGCCGAGCGTCTGGGCGATACGCATGAGAGGCTTAAGCTGCTTAGCGCTAAGGTTAGTGTCGTCGTTAACGACGTCCTTGCCGCTAGCCAGTGCCTCGTCAATGAGGCGGTCCCGGAACTTGATGGTCAGCGGCTCTGTATCCGTGCCGCTGTAGAAGTTGTTGAACCCCATCTTGCGAATCTCGTCACGGTTGACCCGCACGCGGTTTACCGGATCTTCACGTAGCCACTTGAGTGCCCAGGTGGTCTTGCCGGACGCGGGAAGCCCGCGCGTAACTACTAGCTTAGGCATGCCTTAGCTCCGCTCGCTTGTCGAAACAGTTGTGTATCACGATGACCTCTGGTCGGTTAGCCTGCACCTTTCCCAGCTCCAGGGGGACGTCGGACCCGAAGACGTACGTCCAGTCAGCGCCGTCCGAGATGTCTATGTTGTAGACGTACATGCCGTCACCCGGGAAGTAGAACACGTCCCCGTCGATCAGGTTCTCTCGCTTGATCCTCATGCCACATCCTCGCTAGTCTGGCGGAACGGCCTGCCGTCCCCCTCTGGCTTGATCTTCTTCCAGACTACAGGACCGATGTCCCTCTCGTCAAGCAGCAGGAACAAGAGATCGCGGTACGTGTACTTGACAGCTTCCTTAGCGTATTCCTTACGGCCCCAGCCGTACTTGCCCCAGCTGGCGTGCAGCTTACTCGTGATGGCATCATGCGTGGTGATCGCAGCTCGTATGTACTGCTCATGCTGCTCGCTAAGCTCCTCGTAGGTGGTCTCGATGAAGCCCCACAGCTCTTCCGGCATGCCCCACTTGATCTGATCAAGCGTCTCGCCGTTAGCTGCCCGCTCCCATATGACCTTAGCGCTTAGGTGCGAGATGGTACGGTGCATCGCAACGTAGTCGGACTGCTTGACCTTGACCATACGCTGCGGGTTGCCTGCGGTCAGGACTACGATGCCCTCGGCATTCTTGCGGTCAGGAAGTGCCAGTGCCTCAGCGAAGGTACTTGCCGGAAGGATCTCGGTTGCCTCAAAGCCGCTCTCAAGGATCATGTCGCGGTTGTGTCGCGATACCGGAACGTACTCACCGGTACTGTGCCACACGCCGCCGATGCACACCAGCGTGTCCTTATCGCCGTAGTCCAGCACGATACGGTTACCAGGGTAAATGATCTCATACAGGTGGGTGATTCGGGAATCTTCTAGCTCAAAATGATGGTACCCGTTAAGGATCTCGTCAAACTTAGCCGTAGCGTGGATTGCCTGGTCGCTCATGAATGATCCGCGAGTGGCAATCGCCCACCGCTTTGCGCGTGGCTGCCAGTAGCGGATGCCCAGAGACCCGTCCATCTTGTCCGTGACGTACACCTCCTCATCCGCTGAGATCCTAGGCGCGTCCGGCTCATTGTGGTTAAAGAACTTCTGCATGCCACGTGCTACGACGGTGTAATCCGTGTAGTCCACGATCAAGCCACGGCACGCCTTGGTAGCCGTGTTCCACACCCGGTCAAACGTGGCCTTTTCCGTGTAGTTGAAAATCCACAGAGGCTCAGAAGGGTGCTCCTGCTTGCGGATGTAGCCCGAGTCAAGCATGCTAGTAAGCAGCCCGCGATTCGGCAGTATGTCCTTAAGGTCCGTCCGGTAGCCTAGCGACCAGTTCGCCCGGTCTGAGTAGTCCGGGTCTACTGTCGTGTAGTTGCCCATGAGAAAGACCTCCTGTTGATGTACTTCTAACGTACACCAGCAGGAGGTCTCTTGTCAAGGGCTAGTTACCAGCGATACCATCGGCCGCCACCAGCGCCCGTGAAGATGAAGCCTAGTAGCCAGATGACAGCGATTACTGCCGCGACGATCCACAGCAGGTGCAGGCTGAACCCGACCCCGAACAGGACAAAGATCAGCAGCAGGGCGAGTATTAGTGCGAGCACTGTTAACTCCTTACGAGGTGCGGAACGTAGCCGATGCGTAGGTGAGCGGACGGACCTCAGTGCCCTCGCCAGCGACGACGTGAATCGTGTACTGGCTCTTGCGCTTAAGGCCGCCGCCGAGGTAGGCCACGCTGTGGCCCACGTGGCGCGGGTAGGTCGGTACCAGATTAGAGGTCTTGGGGATCAGGCCCTCATAGACGTACAGCTCGTACTTAGTGCCTGCGGCGGACGGAGCGTTAACCGGTGCGTTCCAGTTAGCCTTGAAGCTCGTGCGGCCACCGGTAACCGTGAGGTGCTGAGGCGCACTGTAGGTGAACACGGCGGGAGGCGGTGCCGGGACATGCGACGGAGGGTTGTTCTTCTTAAGCTCAGCCCATGTTAGCGGGCCGATGATACCGTCAGATGCTAGCCCGCGTGCCTTCTGGAATGCCGCCACAAACGCCATGAAGGTGTAGTGAGCGGAGATGTCCTGGTGAGGCAGGTAACCCAGGTTAAACAGCCGCTGCGCGACGTGCAGGACCGCAGAGCCGTAATCACCGGGGCTTATGAGGGAACCATCCACGCTGACGATCACGCCGCCGCCGCCCGTGCTGACAGCCTTACCGAGCATGTAAGCCTGCATGACGGTCTGGTCGTACGAGTGAGCAAACAGGAACTGAGTGGCGTCGGCCTGCGTGTGGCCGTAGCCGCATGTGTTAGGCCCGCAGAAGTGCGCGCGGCCGGTAGCGTGGGAGCTGTTGAGGTAGTACCGCGAGCGGGGGATTCCGTTAGCCGCCAGGTAGGACTCCATCAGTCCCTGCCAGCTGGCCATACAGTAAACGACGGGCTTGCCGAAGAGCTTAGATCCGCCGCCCCACTGCTTAACGAACGTGACTGCCCCCGCTGCGTTGCTAGCGAACGAGGACCCGAGGGTACCAGGCTCGCAGTCAACGGCGTCCGCGCCGAAGCTACCGTTAAGCCGGGTCGCGTAGCCCATGACTGGCTTGCTGGGGAACCGGTCGTGGATGGACGTGAGGTTAGCGAACGGGCCATTGAAGTATCCCGCGTAGCCGAACTGGCCGGGCTGGAGGCCGGATGCGCTAGTGGAGTCTTCCCAGTAAACGATGCTCATGCTACTAGTCTACCTTACTTATCTCTAGATTTCTTCAGCCTGGTTAAAGTAGTTGCTAATGTCCGTATCGCCCGTGGCTGCCTTGTCCAGCAGGTTAGCAGCAGGTGAGCTAAGGAACTGGGTGCCGTCCTTGCGCCTCATCAGCAAGGCCCTCTCAAGGTCTTCTGGCGTAGGGCAGATGATCACCTTATGGCGCGGGGACTCCATCCATACCTCGTACTCAGGCGCTGCGCCCTTGCCGTGAATTCCGTGCAGGAACGGCTCGATAGGCTGGCAGGTCGCGCACGGCTCCGCGTCATCGGGAACCTTCTCCCACGTTGTGGGGACTCCGTAGCCGCACGTATGCGGCTTGTGGAACACGACCGACTGCCCTACACGGTGTAGCAGGTACTGGCCGGTCTTAGGTCCCTCGGTAATACGGTAAAGCTCAAGCTCTAGCCACCTGATGCTGTTAGGTGTCTCGGTGCTCTCCTCGGCCAGCAAATCGCCCGAGAACCTGACGGGCTTTATCTGACCCGGCACTGTATGGACGGGCATATCTGATTCCTTTCGTCCACACCAGGATAGCACAAAGCCCGCCTTAGCCTTGAGCTAAAGCGGGCTTTACTGAGGGGTCTACTTGATCAGGCTCGCGAAAGCCTCGGCAAGCGACGTGGAACCCGACGCACCGTTGGCGCTGACCGCCGTGTGAAGCGCGGTAAGCTCACGATCGGAGAGCTGACGGCCCTTGGTCTCCTGGTCAAAGCCAGTAAGACGGTCGAACTCGTCCAGCACGGCGGTGAGATACGCCACCAGCCGCTCGTCAGTGCTAGCAGTCGAGTCTTCCTCGATCGCAGCGTGGACGTACGTGTTCACGAACTCGGCCAGCGCAATGCCGACCTCGTCCGAGCCACGCTCAGCGGTGCCGAACAGGCGACCGATCAGCGGAACCAGCATGTGACGGCCATCGTCGGTCATCCAGTCGTTGACGGAGCGAGCCGCCGCCGCCAGGACCGGGTCCGTACAGCTGGGGTGATCCGAGAACTGCTCACCGGCGAGGATGGAGACGTACTCCATGACACACGCCTTGGCCTCGCCAGGCTCGTGCTTGCCACTCGACAGGCTAGGCAGGCTGTTCGGGATACTGGTCATTTTATGACCCCTTCTGTTGGTTTCTTTCTCGTACAGGCTCTACTTTAGCCGGCCTAGAGCAGGCTGTCAAGCACATCCTTGACAAGAGCCGTAACTGCCGCGTCGGCAGCAGACTTGATGCCCGGCTCCGCAGATATCAGGGCAGCGGCAAGGTTCTTCTGGCCGTTAATCAGCGCGACAGAGACCTTGGAATGCAGCAGGTTGAGGCGAGCCTCAGCGTTCTTGGCCGCCGTGATAGCCGCAGCTTCCGCATCACGTGCAGCCGCACGTGCCTCGGCCAGCGCGACCTTCTGCGCGGCGTGGGCCTCGGCGTCCAGTGCGTGCTGGAACGCCCAGAAGCGTGCGCGGAGGTTCTTGATGAGACTCATTGATTGATCCTTACTTCCAGGTCTTCAGGTACGCAACCAGTCTATCACGCACCGACGCACACCAGCTCAAAACCCTGATCCGTCCAGACATGAGTGTCGTGTTCCCACTTTTGCGGACACTGTTCCCTGCCGTCGTACGTGTCGTTAGTCCGTGGCTTAGGCATCCTGGTACTCCCTTAGCTCAGTGTGGGTAAGGTGCCAGCTGCGGCACTGGTGATGGTAGTAGGCGCGCTTCGGGATGAACTGACGGTTACGGTCATCGTCGGACGCCCAGATCTTGCTTAGCGCGATCTTGGCGTCTAGCTCCGTGCGGAACGCCTTCTTCCCTGACTGGCACGCGTTGCGCTTGCCCTTCCTCATCTACTCCAGCTCCCTCAGTGTCTTGACGTCGTTCTCCATGTCGTCCATCTGGTACCAAGCATAGTCCGCGTGGAGCAGTATGTCAACCGCCTGGTGCGCGATTTCCTCGGTAATCTCGGTGATCATGAAGTCACGCATCTAGCTTCTCCTTAGCTATCTTAGCCAGGCGGACAGACTCCCGCATGTCATCGATCGAGCTAACGGCGGCTCTAGGGCTACTCCAGAGTCCGCTACGGAAGATAGCTGTTGCCCCGTGATGCACCGCCATCGACATGTGGTAGTCCAGCTTCTGGCGTAGAGTGCTCATACGCCTATCCTCCTCCTCCTCTGCTGGTACTCGGTGCGAGCGTCCCGTGCTGCGTTACGTACCTTACGGCGATAGTGCCTAGGTACCGTGTAGTTAACGTTATCCATGTTCATGACGAAGAGTGTCCCGTAGCTCATCGTCTCGGCTAGCAGGTGGCCTAGCCGCTTCTGGCGTGTCATCGTATCTCCCATGCTGACTCGATCGTCCTGGTTGCCTCGTGTAGCGTGAGGCCAGCGTTAACCGCTGCCTGACTCAATCTACTCTGGGTCTCGCGGTCTGTCAACCCCGCCTCGCGGAATAGTGCTGCGGTCTTGAACAGCTGCATGTTACGGGAGCCGTTGACCGTACCGCTTAGCTTCTCCAGCATGTAGTCAGCGAAGTCACCGGTCAGCACCCGTCCCTCACCGTACATGGTACCCGCTGGAGCAGCCTTGTACGGTGGCCTGTACAAATAGGCCGCTATGACTTCTGGCAAGGTGATAACAGCAAGATTTCGCGCCACACGGTACCCCTCGCACTTCCAGTGCTTCACGTAGCCGGTGACCTTGACGTCAACGTCTGGTAGCTGTGAGTGGATGCTAGTGCGCGTGAGCACGTACTTCGGGTTCTGCTTGTAGTACAGGTGATAGTGCCCTGGCGTCTTGGTCTCAACCGTGAAGGTCGGCGGGATGCCGGGAAGACCTAGCGTGTTCTGACACATGTCAAGGAACGTCTTCCAGCCATAGCGCTCGGTGATCTTAGCGCCGTGAACCAGGGAAGAGTCCGTGTCGATGACCACAAGTCCCGAGTCGTCCAGGTACACGCCTATGCCGTAGCCCTGGTCTACAGCCTCATCAAACCACTCCGTGTCTTCGGTAATGATCTCAGGGTTGTCCTTATAGCTAAGCAAGGGAGTCCCGGACTTACCCAGTGGTATGAACTTCATTCCTTAGCCTCCTGTTCACTCGCTCAAAGAACTCTAGCTCCTGCTCAGTGCTTAGGTGGTACTTACGGTCAGTGCCCGTCTCCAGAGTGCTTATCACGTGCGCCCCGCACCCTACGATGTGCCGTAGCACGTGCGGTAGACTCATCTGCTTATACAGGTGCATTATCAATCGTCTCCAAGGAACCAGAAGTGCAAGCCGACTATTCCGCAGAACACGGGATACGCCCACTTGTACCTGTGAATCAGCTCTGAGATCGTGGGACGCTTCGGGCTAGGGAACAGGATCGCAGTCGCCTCATATAGGCACGCCCCAGCGGTCGGTACCCGGAGGCGCTGCTCGCACAGCCTCAACAGCCTTACGATGGACCTGCGCATTGTAGCCTGCCTTACCTTCTGGAGTCTTTGGGAACCTGTACACACAGTACCTGTCAGCGTCTGACATAGGGATCAGGCAACCGCATGGAAGCATCGTTATGCCGTTAGTGCTAATCCACGGCCTAGCTGGCTCATCTCCGTACAGGTCTGGCATCCCGTAGTCTACGCGAAGCCCGTCAACCTCAAGGCCGCAGTTCGGGCAGGCGTCAAAGACCTGTAGCTCGTTGTTCAGCCCGTTGGTGTGGTTGGTGATCTTCACTGCCCGTCATACGCTAGCCGCATAGCGTCGTCCTCATGATCCGGGCAGTAGGCGCTACCGTCCCAGCCCTCTACTCCGGGCTTCCATCTGTTATTCCATGATGGCGATACGAACCACTTGTGCCGCTGGTACACTCCGGCCATGGTGAGGGAGTTAGCCTCATGAACGAGGAGCCTAAGCGTGTTCTCGCAGTTCTTGCCGATGCAGTAGACTGAGAACATCTTAAGCTTGTACTTAGTGGTCTTAGACATCCTCGACCTCCGGAGGCAGCTCCGT
>Ga0247668_1000060_pt1 | contig 40930 bp, 53 predicted proteins | sample CNK09_metaG_FD_182737 | JGI IMG/M metagenome (GOLD analysis project Ga0247668, IMG submission 182737) | Soil microbial communities from Purdue University Martell Research Forest, Indiana, United States - CNK09 | ecosystem: Environmental > Terrestrial > Soil > Temperate forest > Bulk soil...
CTTCCGATCTGGCGGCGACTCCTTCCGCCACGGCTTCCCCTACGTCCACGACATCACCAGCACCAACTACTATCTCGGCGTGCTTAAGTCCAGCATCCCGCAGATCGTAGCGGCCCGCGTCTCAGCCTCCAACGGCGGTATCTCCTTCGATCACGGCCAACTGCTGATCGACCAGTGGATTCAACGGCGCGGCTCCAACGACGAAGACGTCACCGCAGGCGTCCTCGGCGTCATGCACCAAGCCCAGCGCATGGCAATCCAGAAGCTCGGCACCACCATCAACAACGTCTACATCCCCAGCACCTCCGGCGATGCGGGCAAGTCCAAGGATCTCCTCCCCACCAACCACCAGTACAAGGACACCACCATGTTCTGCGGTATCCCCATGATGGTCTCCAAACGCCAAGACAAGTCGCGGCTCGACTTCTTGATGTTGAGCAAGTGGTTCAGGGCAGAGTTGCACCCAGTCAGATTTTATGATGAGGATGGCAAGAAGTTCTTCGAGGGGCGCGGCAGTGACGGGACTGTGCAGACCTTCGTAGAGTTCTTTGTTGAGGCATCATACGACCATTCCAGTATGGACCCAGGTCGGGACGGGCTTATCGATCAGATCGCGGTTCCAACTGGTGCATAACAAAGGACTTAGCTAATCTTTTTACCTTCGTGTCCTGCCATGTTATAGTAGCAACATGGCAACATTTAAAGCTCCTGAAGATTGGCCTTCGCTAACCCTGTACGGGCGGGATTTTCGATATAACCCGGAAGTCCCGCCAAGCAAGATAGTGCTCTTTTTGGAGCGCATCTTATTCGAGGACGAGCACTGGATCTGGACTGCCGGGCAGTCTAATGGATATGGCGGGTTCAACTGGCAGAATAAAAGTTGGCCTACGCATCGGTTTGCGTGGATTGCATTTCGCGGAGCAATCCCGCCGCTCTATGAAATCCATCACGAATGCGAAATCACACAGTGCTGCAATCCCGATCACCTGCTTCCCACTTCGGAGGCCGACCATCTACTGATCCATACTCCACGAAACCCGGTTTATACCGAAGCGCGGAAGAAATTCTGTAAGTACGGGCATGAATTTTCGGAACAGAACACACGGCTTGCCTTCTCGGATGGTTATTCCCATCGCGTGTGCCGAGAATGCAGGAGGATTTGGCAGGCGGAACGCGAGCGGCGGCAAAAGGCCAATATCGACCGGCGAGCAAAGACCCACTGTAAAGCAGGCCATCAGTATACTCCAGAAAATACACTCATCGATCACGTGGGGCATAAGCGCTGCCGGATCTGCCATAATGCCGCAAGCGCTAAATCCTACGAGAAACGGGCTCCGGAAAAACCACCGAAGCCGCCCAAGACTCACTGCGTCAACGGCCACCCGTGGATACCGGAGAATTGGTTACATTCCAAGCGCGGCGGGAAGGATACCTTCGACTGCATGATCTGTCACAAGGAAGGGGCGAAGCGTTCGTACGAGAAGCGTAAAGCAGAGTTCGCCGCGAAGAAGTCCGCGCAAAGCGGTATGCTTGATATCGGAGGTGGCGAATGAAACTACTGGCGTTGCTCCTGTTGGCGTGCTCCTTGGGAGCCCAGCCCAAGCCACCGAAGCTGTCCGATCCGTTCGCGAAAATGCAATCCCCCTTTCCTGGGGCGCAGTTCTTCTTTATTCTCATACCGTCCCCATTCGAGGAGCTTGTGGCGCAGGAAGCGAAGGACGCACAGGCTTGCGAGGTTTATCGGCTGCGGCAGTTCAGCGAACTCTACGTGCCTGACTATATGTCGTACATGGACGTGTTCGGAGAGATTATCGCGCTATCTCCTTGCGGTGAATTGCGAATCCCTGACGGCATGTCCTACGAGCAGGCGCTCAAGAGAGCCCTGCGATTGTGGGCGGATGAGGCGAGACGGCAGGGAGCGGAGCAAGCCCGTAAGGACAAGATTATTCGCGAGTTCCTATGGGATCTCGAAAAGATTCTTAAGCCGCAGCCCAATGTGAAGGCCAGCGGCAAGCGGGCGTGAGGTTCCAGTACGCAAATGACCAGAAATGATTTAGGATTAGTTGAGGAGGCCGCAGATGCCGCCGAAAGATCCCGTTAAGCCGTTCACCGCTCCGACGCCGCAGCCGCAGCCAGCCCCGGCTTCTGGAGCCGAGATCCTGAAGCGCTTGGCCGATCTGAATGCCCCTGAGACCCCGAAGCCAGCGCCCGTGGCGGCAAAGCCCCCTGACCCTCCGAAGCCCCCGCCACCCCCACCCCCGAAGGCAAAGCCCGTTGTCGCGAAGTATAACGGCCTCGATCCGGCGTTGGAGGAGCGGCTGTACGCGGCGGTCGGCAAGCCCGCGAATGATGAGGAATTCGGCTATCCCAACGGCGCGGCGAGCAAGGTGCGCATTCTTCGCTGGTACCCGAAGGACATAGCGGAGCAGAACGCGATTGCGGCGGCGATTGCGGCGTTCTCGGGAGTGGAAGGCGAATGACGCGCGGCGGCTTTTTCAAGACGATTCTCGCGGCCTGCGGGCTGCTGAAGGCGAAGCCCGATCTTTACATCACCGGGATTGATCACGCGACGAAGACGGTAACATTAGGCTATAAGGTAGTTGCATTTCGCGGTGGTGGTCGATTGAACTTGCCGGATGAGTATACCAAGGGGATGTATCGATGAACATCGCCCGCCACATGCGCAAGCTGAACGCCCTGCTGGCCTCGGAATTGGGCAGCGACCCGCTGTATCAGTGGGTGTGGAGCGAAGATCCGGAGTTTCGCCATGCGATGCAAAAGACGGACGAATGGGACAGGCCAGTCTTGGATTACGTCTGCAAGTGCGGAAAAAATGTGCGCGTTCATGAGGCTTCGTGCCATAAGCATGGCTTGGTGATCGCTCGACCCGTTTACGAGTGGCGCAAGATCGATATCACGCTGCGGAACCAGTGGGTGCTGTGCGCTCTGCGCCCGCCCGTACTCTCGGAATCGGAGTGGCTGGATGTCTTCGGTACGAAGGCGCTATATCCGAAACACGGCGAATGGATGCCAGTAGCGACCGAGACGCGCACCGTGGCCCTGCCTCCTGATCAGTATCCCTCGGAGCAATTCAACCTCTGCGTGATTCGCGGGAAGCAGAAGGCGCGGCTTAAGGAAGAGGGCGAAGAGCCTTGGGATTACGAGGCAGCGGAGCAGAAGCGGCTCGATGCGCGGCTGGAGGGGTACAAGTACCGCTTCAAGAGCGTCATGCCGGTGCGCCCGAATCCCGGCTGCGTGGATGGTCCGGTGAGTTTGCCTAGCGTTAGCACATCGAAAGGATCTTCTCTGTGAGGGTGAAGGCCCAGGTAGATGACCCGCGTCGTCAAGCGCAGCGCATGGCCAAGCGTCTGTCCGAAAGGATGGACGGGGCCGGAGGAGAGAGCGTGGTCCCGGCTGATCCACCGTTTAACGCTCACGATTGGGCAGACGATTTTATCCAGTGGGCGAAGGCGAATCCGACGAAGGCCCTATGGGAACCTCAGGTGGCGAATTGGTTCGCTGGAGCCTTGCGGCGTGGCTGGGACGAGGGGGCGAAGGATGCGAGTAACAGGCAATCTTCCTTCGTGGTCCTCAACATTCCCGAATCGCGGCAAACCGCTACCATCCGCAAGATATGCGCAATTCTCAAGGCGCGGATGGACAAGAACGGAACCACCGGATACAGCGGGGAGCCGTTCTCGCTGGAGGATGAGCAGTGAAGGTTAAAGGAGTATTGAAGAAATGAGTGTAGCTGTTGACCGCTCGCTGGTGACCCCAGAGGATATCGGACGCCACGAGGATGGAACTTTCGCGCCGCATCCGTTGATGCACGGACGAACCTACACCCCGAATTACCGGGTGCTGTGCTCGATCATTCCGCATGATCTGGATCACTGGATGTACCACGCTGGCGGGCGAAAGCAGTATTTCATCCCGGCGTGCGACAAGGGCAAATACAACGTCCTGAAGGTCTATGACACGTACACCGTGATTGCGGATCTCTCCGCTCGGGCGACGAACGATGAGGGCTACGGCGATGCGATGACGACCGCGCCGATTCCCTGCCTCGGGCTCGTGGATGATCTCCTGCGAATCTTCGGCGGCGACGGGATCGGCAATAAGGACGGGCGGCGACCGGGCATCATGATGATCGCGGACGATACGCCGACACAGCGGGAACTGGATCAGTTGGTCGCGATGCATACGGAGTACTGCCGGGGTCTCGTGATAGAGGCCGACGATTACGACGCCAAGGGAGCCAAGGCGTACATTACGGAGGCGCACCGGGAGGCGTTGCGCTGGCTCGGGTCGGAGGATCGCAACTGGTACCGCAAGATCGAGGCGCGGCTGTTCAAGCAGTGCCCGCGTTGCGCGGAGAACATCAACGCGATGGCCACGCTGTGCAAGGAATGCCGCACGGATCTGGTCCGATACTACGCCGACCAGAAGACGGAGGTCACGGAGGCCATCGATCCAGGCGTCTGGGCGTTTAATCAGCGAGTGAAGCACGCGAAGGGATAGCTTATGGTGCCGACTTACGGGCAGTTCTGCGATGCATTCCGGTTCCACATCGGGGATACGCAGATTCCCGGAGGTCAGGTCTGGACCAACGCCAGCGGCAAGCTGGACCCCTACCTTCAGCAGGCTTATTCGGAGCTTTACAAAGGCTTCGAGGGAGCGGCGGTCGCGAATATCAAGCGCACGATTTACGGAATCGTGCCCGCCTACACCTCCTATATCAACCCGCAGAACTTTGGGGCGAAGAACTTCTCGGAGCCGACGATTAAGCCGCTCTGGGAACGGCCCGCCGACACAACTATCGATTTCATCGATGCGATTGCGGCTGGAACTGGACCATTCGGGCCGATAACCGACATCACTACGACCAACCCGCATAATCTGGCGCTGGGCGATGAGGTGATGATTTTCCTATGCTCGGGCGTGAGCGACAACATCAACGATCAGTGGGTGGTGTCGCTGATCCTCGGGCCAAACCAGTTTCGCATCAACGGGCCACTGGTTACCGGGACGTATTCTGTTAGCCCCACGCAGGGGGTATACTGCAAGGCGTTCCAAGCCACGTGGAGCGAGGTTCCAAGCGTTCCTGAGATTCTGGATTACCCGCAGACGCCAAGTGGCAAGATCGATAAGTATGCGTGGATAGACGGGGGGTTCCGGGTAATTCCGGCCACCGTCGCGCGGCAGTTGAAGATGGTCTTCTACCTGTCCGGGAACGCACCAAATAAGGACTCTGGCGAGGGGACCAGCCTCGGGTTCGATGATTCCTTGGGCTTTCTGGCTTACCGGGCAGCGGCTTTAGCAGCGAAGGATCGAAGCTATCTATCGACCTTCAAAACACTTAACCAGCAGGCGTTAGGACCTACTGAACAACATGCGGACTGGGGCGGGCTATTCGGTATGCTCATGCGGAGCAAGGCGCGGTCTGCGGCCAGAAATCCGATTGTGATCGGCGGTTACAGGGATGCAAGGAGGAATGCCGGATTCTGTCTACGGTGGTGATGTAATGAATCTGGCCGTTCTGCAACTATGCTTGGAAGGAGTCGGCTTGGGGGTTGTGATGTGGTGGATGACCATGAGGCAACTTGCACTAATGATGCAGGCTGCTGCCAATTCGTCCAACGCGCCCACCTACCACGACATTTGGTCAGTCCTCGACCGATATGGCCTGCCGATGGCGATTCTGGCCATCATGTTCTGGTTCGGGTACCGCATCTTCTGGCCCTTTATGGTGTCCCTCGTTACCGCCAATCAAGAATTGATGAAGACCGAACTGGCGCACGCACGCGAAGAAATGAAGGTTCAGGGAGAGCGCTTTGTGGCAGCGCTGGAACGTCGCGACGAGATTCTGAAGGTGGAATTCTCGCGATTGCACGAGAAGTTAAACGAAGGATTTAATGAAGCACGCGGACATGGAAAATGAGACTAGGGCTCGGAATATTCACACTGCTGGTTCTTGGTGACGTGATTGTAGCCATCATTGGCGCGTTCTTCCTTTACCCCCTCCGCAAGTCCTTCCCCTTTGCCAAATACATCGGGCTCCTGTACAGTTGTATTGCAGTTGATCAAGTATGCCGCCTGATCGGGGCGACCGCGATGTCTCGCAACGCTCTGCCTCATGCGATGTGGTGGGGATGGGCGGGAAGGATCGTGGTAAGCGCTGGAATCTGGATTTCGGTGCTGCATTTGCTCCGCTCTCGGGGCAGTCGATAACGGGGCGAAGGCCCCATAGCAGGAGGCGCAAGCCTTCAAGGAGAAATGACAATGGCACGAGCCAAGAATAAAGAATTGACGGCTGCTATTCGCGCTCCTTTTCTGAGCGGGCAATCGGTTGCCGATCAAGTAAAGGCGGGGAACGATCTTTCGCGCACGAATGGCTGGCAGGACCGCTACAGCAGCGCGGACGGGACGTTTGAGATCCCAGCGTATGGCGTGGACACGGACAACGCAATTCGCATCGGCAATGCCGCGATCAGCCCGATGCGTCAGTCTCTCAGCTTTTCCATTGGGGCGAACGGGTCGATTGCGACTGCGGCGTTCTTCATCGCGGATCGCGATTACTTCATCACGGGTGTAAGTTACGTTCACAAGACGGCTGCGGCAGGAACGGCGACGACAGTGACCGTCACCCACGAAAGCTCCACTCAGGCGGCGGGCGCGGGAACCTCGATCACCACGAGTGCCTTCGATCCGAAGGCCACGGCATCTGTCGTCCAGAACGGGACGCTCAACGGCGAAGTGAACTACCCCGGCGATCCGGTCCTGTTCTTGGCCGCTAACGACCGCCTGTCATTCAAACTGGGGGCTGGAACGATCACCTCCTACGCCGACCCGGTTGTGACCGTCTATCTGGCCCCTGCCAGTAAATCGGAGGTGGCCGTCTATTCGGTAGTCGCAAATGGCGATATCGGTAACCAGACGTTTTTCACCGCCAATCGCTCAATGGTGATTACCGGCGTAAAAATGTTCGTTGGTACGGCCTTCGCCGCTGCCGTCACGGCTACGGTGACGAAGGACGCATCAGGAACAGCGGCGGCTGGCGGAACGAGCATCCTTGCCGCATTGCAGGCGATGGACGGAACGGCCAATACGGTCCTCAGTCCGGCGCTTACGGCCACCGCGTCGGTGCTCTCCATGGTCGCTGGGGACGCCCTGAGTACGAAGTTTTCCGCTACGACCACCGGTACCAACGTTGTCATTTGCGTCTATTTCGCTCCGCTCTATAATCGCAAGGAAATTGTTTGGCAGCTAGGCCCGACGACTAACCAGCAGGTCGATCAGAGTTTCTGGATTGCCGATGCGGACTATTTGGTGGTTGACGCCTCCGAGAAACACGGGACCGTAGCAAGCGGCGCGGCATCTCTTGCGCTCGAAATCCTGAAGGGCACCACGGCTCCTGGCAGCGGCAATAAGGTCGCTACCGCCTCGTTCGATTTGACGAGTACCGTTAATGTCCCGGTATTCATGACGGCGGCGGCTCCCCGGCTACGGCAGATCTCCGCTGGCGACCGCGTAGGGCTCGATGCGACCGGCGCGGCGCAGTCTGTAGCGAACGTCTGCGTGACGGTTAGTTTGCAGCGCCAGTCCTAAGTGGTATTCTCGGATCAAGATCTGGCCTTCCTTGGAGGGCAGGTCACGGGGCGGCAGGTGCCTTGAGCAGCGTCCATCCGCCCCGTTCGGAATCCTATGAGCGTCCTTGAAGATTGCCAGTCTAAGGAAATCACGCAACTGCGTGGGTTTGCCACTTTGCCCGATGAGTATGATCGCGCGGGATGGGCAGATGTCGCAAGGAATTGCGAATTCCTGCTGAACTCGGAAGTACGTACCCGTCGCGGCTTTGGTACGGTATTCCCGCCGGTTGGCCTCAATGGCGCTCTTGCAATCCGCAACTGGATCAGGCAAGGCGTTAGCCTGATTGTCTACATCGACAGCAATGCGCAATGGGCGTTCAGCCTGACCTCCGGATTCTCGCCAGCGGCGGGGACGTTTGGCGGCGAGACGCTGGACTTCGCTGATATCGTTGATTACGGCCCATACGTCATCATGTGCCGGGGGAATGCGACCCTCGCTACCGTGGCGCAGGCGCAGATCATGCAGCCCGATGAGAACTTGGGATTCGGGCATCGGGCATTTTCGCCACCCTATATCGGAGGAAATTACAGCGTTTCTGAGCCAAATGCGGGAACCGTAAGTGCGGGAGAACATTTCTTTGCAATAGTGTTCACAACAACCTCGGGATATGAGACGCGCCCCAGCCCAGTCAATGCAGTCTTCCCTAGTTCAGGAACCATTGCGGATCTGATGCAGTTTTCCTTCGTCGCAACTGGCGGTAAAACGCTTCAGGTCATATTCAACCCGAATGGCGCGACTGCATGGTACCAGGAATATGTCTCCGCAGCGCTGTTGATGACGACAACGATCAATCCGTCGCGCTATTTCTTTGTTCCTGGATGCGTTGCACCAGTAAATGGCGGGAGCCTAACGTCCATCGTATTCCCAGAGATCAATCTCAGCGATCTATTGCTCGCCGCTACCGCCAGCAAAGAGGCCGTTACGGCAGATCTGAATTATTTCGGCCTTTACAGCCAAGATCACGCCTTCGCCGGTCCCTTCAGCCCGTTCAAGACGCTCGCCTATTCGAATCGGGCGGTCTATTTTACCGTTCTTGAAGACGGCACATCGGCATGTTTCATCTCAGAACAGAACGCTCGGGAATGGATTACGCTGGCCTTCCATCTCGTGCAATTGCCAGATCGGAGGCGGATCGTTACGGGATTCGTCTTGCGCGGCTCGCTCTACCTTGTCGGGCCGAATTGGACATACGCCATCTCGGATAATAACGCTCAGCCCGTTTCATGGGCTCCTGCCCAAGAGGTGGATGGACGCATAGGAACGCAGGCGGCTAGAGGCGTGGATGCTAATTCATCGCTGGGATATGCATGGGTAGCGCACACGACCGGCCTCTACCTATTTACGCAAGGGTTCTATGCCGCGCGCCCGGTAACATACCTGATTCAGTCCATCTGGAACCGTATCAACTGGCAGGCGGCGAAATCCGTAATCGTCAAGGATTTTCCTGATCGGAAGATGGTCTTTGTGTTCGTCCCGCTGGACGGCTCGACCAATGCCGCGTATCAGATTGCTATAGACTACACGAACGGAACTAACTGGGATCAGGTGAATTGCTCGCTCTGGTCAATCTTTGGGGGCAATAAGGTTCAGCAGTTCGGAACGCCAATTGGAGCCGCAGAATTGGTTCTGAATGCGGCAACGAATATCACGGAACTTTGGCTGTCAACGATAGTAGGAGGTGATCCTTTCTACCGGTCCAAGTCGGAAGCGGCGGGAGATCTGGATCTATACTCGGACGGGGCGGAAGGCGGGCCACTCGGAAGATTTGGCATCCCATGGGAATACCGCAGTTGCGCCCTTCCTCAGGTCTTCCGCGAGCCTCAGAACTACGTTGCTGTCGCGGCCCGCGTGAGGGGCAGTAACGGGGGAAGTTTGGGAGTGGTGGCGTCCACGCTCGACCACAAATACACGCAGGACCTCTCCCCGATAGTCACGGAAGTATCCCCTGGCGAGTGGTCCTTCAATCTGATGGATATCCAAAATGAGACGGTCCACGTCGAGGTTGACAATTACAATGCGGAGGGAGGAGCGCAGCCGGGAGTCTTCGGAATCATCGCCGGATGGAAAGTATGGTTCACGAAGTGGCTGGCACAACGCTAAATGCCTGAGACAACTGCTACGATCAGCCTAATCAACCCGACGGCGGGGGCCTATTGTGACATCAGGCCGTTCCTGAATGCTCTGCCGCGCAATCCTCAGGCAGAACCTCTCCGGATCGCATTGGAACGGCTCCAGCAGGCCCTAGATCAGGTTCAGCAAGTGTTGCGGACCACGCAGCCAAAATTCACCCAGTTGAATGTGGCGTCGAGCGATATTTTCGATTCCAAGGGCAAGCCTTTGCTCGGGGACAGGGCTCCTGCTATACCGGTCCCCGCAGGCGGCGCTACTGTGGATGCCGAGGCACGCACCGCAATCGCGGCACTCATAGCAGCCCTGAGCGCTTCCACTTCTGGAAACGATCATCAGTCATTGATTGGCTAGGTAAAGCATAGTACGCTAAGAAGGAAAGCGGACACCAGACCCGGCACACCGTTAGGAGGCGTGCTTGGCTGGCCGATACAAAACTTCGTTTTCCCCATCATCCGGATATTCGGCACAGGTAGCCAGCCCCTACGCTCAGTACGGGATGCCTTACGGCGGGTATACCGACCCCCTCGGTGGCGACCCATACACTGGCGGATATAACCCCTACAGCCCCGATTTCAACCTGCCAAACGTCTTCTCGCCCTACGGGGAATCCTACTACCCCGGCAGCGACATCGCGAAGCAGTACGTCAATAACAGGAACATGCAGGCTGGACAGGGAACGCAGTTCCAGAACTTTTTCGGCGCGGCGGCGAACCAATTCGGCTCGGCAATGGGCGCGGCTGGCCAGAAGGCGAATCAACTCTACGGGCAGTTGGAGCAGACGCCGGGATATACGAGCGGTGAAGCCAATTCGATCTTGGGCAATACGCCCTACGGGAACGTTTATCAAAACCTCAACAATATCGACTACGGCTCCAACTTTCTGAGCGGCAACGACTGGCAGAACATGATGGGCAACCCATACGCTCCTGGGCAAGCCTTCAACCCGCAGGAATTGGGCGATATCGTCAACACGGCGAACCAGGGCGGAATCGGCTACATGCAGGGCGCGATGGGCCAGATGGGCGATGCCTACTCCAATATGGCGGCTGGGTACGGCAAAGCTATCGATCCTTCGATGCTGATGCAATCCCCGCAGTACGGCAACAATCTTTCGAATGTCCTGACGCAGACCGGCAACACGGTCATGAATGCCGCGAACCGACCGGATCTGGCGATGAACGGCCAGTACGCCTCGGGGATGATGAATTCGGCCAACCGCCCCGACCTCCTGATGAACCAGCAGTACGCCTCCGGGATGATGGGAGCGGCGAACAATCGCGATCTTCAAATGAACCAGCAGTATGCCCAGAATCTCAAAGGATTCGCGGCAGATCCCCGGTTGCAGATGAACCAGCAGTATGCTAACGACCTGACGAAGTCGTTCTCGAATCAGGAACTGGGGATGAATCAGGAGTATGCGAACGATACGATGAACGCATTCTCCAACCCCGATCTTGGCATTACGAGCGAGTACGGGCGTCAGGCCGGGATGACGGATCAGGAAGTCGCCGATACGGCGGCGATTGGCGGGCAGGCGGTCGGATCGCAGACGCGGGCGGCGATTCAGGATCTTAACCGGCAGGCGGCGGCGCAGGGCAATTCCAGTCCGTTGGCCGTAGCGGCGATGCGGAACCAGATGCTCGACACCCAGGCGGTCAACACCGCCGATGCGACCGTACAGGCACAACTGGCCGCGCGGCAACAGCAGCGTGAAGCGGCGACGGGCGTCGAGCAGACACGGCTGGGAGCGCAGCAGTATGCCACCAGCGCGGAACTCGCCGGATTACAGAATATCGAGAACACTAGGCTTGGCGCGCAGCAGTTCCGAACTGGCGCGGAAATGCAGGGTCTCCAAAACATCGAAAACACCAGATTGGGGGCTCAACAGTATCAAACCGCGGCTCAAATGGGAGCGGAGCAGAATGTCGAGAATACGCGACTCGGTGCTCAGCAGTTCCAAACGGGAGCCCAACTCGGCGCAATGCAGAACGTCGAGAACACCCGCCTCGGGGCCAATCAGTTCCAGACGCAGGCGCAATTGCAGGCACTCCAGAACGTGGAGAATACCCGCTTGGGCGCAAACCAGTTCCAAACTGGGGCGCAGATGCAGGGCGGGACGAATATGGGGCAACTGGCCCTGAGCGCCCTGAATCAGCAGGAGGCGATGCGCTTGAACGCTAACCAGTACTTGACTGGAGCGCAAATGGGAGCCGCAACGAATCTCGGGCAGATGGGCCAGCAGAACGCCATGTATGGCGGGAACTATGGCGCGAACCTCCAGCAGATGTACCAGAACGGCGCGATGCAGGGATCGATGTATAACCAGTCGAACGCCTACAACGCTTGGGCAAATGCGGAGCAGCAGGCGGCGCAGCGGTATGGCGGGCTCGCCCTCAATCAGCAGGGCGTCAACATGCAGAACCAGGCGAACCAGTTCAATCGCGGATTCCAGACGCAGGGCCAACTATCCGGATTGAACCAGTCGATTGCGAATCAGCGCTTGGCAGGACAGAGCGATCTACGAAACTTCTACAACAATCAGCAGCAATTTTATGGCGGAATGTACAACCAAGCCGGAGCCAATTTGCTGACGAACCGGGCGCAGACGCAGCAGGGATTGAATCAGGCTACGCAGGGCTCTTCGCAGTGGGAACTCGGGAATCGGCAGTTCCCAAGCCTCGGTAGTTCGATCTTGCGCGGCGTGGTCGGTGGAGTCATCAAGGGAGCTAGCGGCGGGCTAGCCGGTGGAGGATAAATGGACTGGAGCCAATTTGGCAAGGACTTCTCGACAGGCTTCGACCAGTCGTATAACAGCGGCAACAGAAGCGGCCAATCCGGAACGGAATCGGCAGTGGCCGGGATTATTCCGAAGATCCTGAAGCGCCGCCGCTATAAGTCGCAGGTTGACCCGACAGCCCCGAAGGCTTCCAACCCGAACGATACGGGAGTGCCTGACTATATGTCTCCCCAAGGCTCCGATTCCTACGACGACAAGTGGGGATATTAAATGCCCGGCTTTCATCTTTTGGTACCGGGCCTGAGGAGCCAGTCCAACCGCAATCGTTTAACTGTCGCAGTCCGATGTCTGCGAGGCAGGATGACCTCTTTGCGCGCGCTCCTACCAACGCCTTGGCCTGTCCAAGAGGTTGGACCTACCAGTGGAATTAGTATGCAAAATATAAATTCCCACGTCAAGGACATTCGCTAATGGCCATTCGATATATCGCGACGATTTCTGGGTTAATCCGCTGGGAAGATGGAGATATGAGGACGATCCCAGTGAAGGGTTGGGAGCGTATTGATTTTTCTAACCCATTAGCTATAAGCATCGAGTGCATAAGCGAGGATGATGTGGTGGTTATAATTGCGCCACTTTTGTCGAGTGAGATAGGCGCGGAAATGCGTGGTAAATAATTGATGGCGTGGAATCCATATCTTCGGCCCAGCATCCTTGACGATGAGCAATACGATCCGAGGATACAAGGCCTATCGGTGGCGGAACGCATCGCTGCCGAGAACGGCGAACCTCTGCCCCAACCCCCGCCACAGGTGCCCGCTGGCAGGCTAGGGATGGCTGCTGCGCCACCTCCCTCCCCACTCCCGCCCCAAATGCAGGCTGGTGCTGGGAATCAGCCTGCGCCCCCGCTACCGCCGAATCCGGGACCTCCTCCGGGCGCGTTGCCGCCTAATCCCGGTCCACCGCCGCGTCCTTCGATCATGGAGGGCAATCAGGCTCCCGGCACATATCCTGCTGGCCCGCTTCCTGATCCGCAGCGTTCAGTCACGAATTTACAGATTCCCGGTCAAGGGCCGCTTCCGCCACCTCAAGGGCTGGGCGCGGCTTCCATGGGGTCGGGTGCGCCCATGCCTCCAGCGTACCAACTGCCACCCGTACCCCAGCCGGGAAGCTACACCTTCAGCGGAGACAGGCCGGTCCCGCATCCTTCGGTGCTTCGTCGTATCGGTGGAGCGCTGCTCGGAGCGGCATCAGGGCAAGGAATCCCCGGCATGGTGGAAGGTGCGATGCGCCCCGGCTATCAGCAGGCCGTTCAGCGTGCAGGCATGCAGGCCGGGATGACGGAAGCGCAGGCGAAGTTAAATCAGGAGGCGGCGCAGACAGCTAAGTTGCAGGGCGAAGTTGGGCTGGCTCCAGCGCAAGCGGAGCACCTGAAGGCGCAGTCTGAACTGGCGCGGCAGCAAGCGGCGACCCTTGCAGAGGAAGGCAAGCGAGCGCCGCGCGGTAACTTTATCGTCTTCGGCAAGGACGGGATATTTGACGCTTCCAGCGGGCAGATCGTCCGTGAGCCAACTGACGCCAAGGCTACTGACTATCTGGAGATCGATCCGGAGAAGGGCAAGGCATTAGGGCTTACGCCGACACCCGCAGGGAAGTATGTTTTGCCTAAAGAAGGCATCGCTCCATTCATCTCCGGCCAATTGAAGCCCGATAAGCCAGAGAAACTCGATCAGGTTGGGGCCGCAATCAAAGCCTCTGGTGGCGATCCATTCGACCCACGGACGGTAACGCCGCAGGTTGCCGCAAAGGCGATGGCACTTCTTAAGCAACAGCAGCCGGGAATCAACCTTACCCCGGAGGCCATTCAGTTCTGGGCGCAAGCGGCAGCACAGGGCGTACCTCTTCCCGCCATGGGAATGGGTTCCGCTGGAGCCAAGGCGCGACAGGACATCATCAATGCCGCTCCGCAGGCGGCAGGCGGAACGCCTCTGGTCGCAGGGAGAGCAGAGCAGAGGGCGGATACCGCAAGCCTTACTGCGATGACAAAAATGCGGGACTCCGTTGTCGCTTTCGAGAATACCGCTAAGGCCAACCTCGACCTCTTTCTATCGCGAGCCAAGCCGATATTGGATTCTGGTTCTCCGTGGATCAACCAACCTTTGCGTAGTGTTGCTCGGCAGGGATTGGGTTCCAAGGATCTGGCGGCTTATGATGCCGCGCGGCAAGTGGCGCTCACCGAAATCGCAAAGGTGGTCAATAACCCCAGCCTTTCTTCGGCTCTATCTGACACTGCCCGCAAGGAGGTCACCAGCCTAATCCCGGAGAATGCCACGCTCGGCCAGATCTATCAGGTGGCGAATATTCTCAAGCAGGACATGGCCAACCGGAAACAGTTTCTTGAACAGGGGATTAAGGAGATCAAAGGCAGGATGGGAACTGGCGCAGCGAACCAATCACGCGGTTCTACGCCACCGCCCGCAGCCACTAGCGGAACGGTTCGGATGAGAGCCCCTAACGGGCAAGAGAATGATGTCCCCGCCGATCAAGTGGAGCACTATAAGCAGCGCGGGGCTGTGGTGGTCAAGTAATGGCTGACTGGTTTTCTCAAAACGCGCCGACAGCAAAATTATCCGGCGATGATTGGTTCTCCGCGAATGCACCGAAGCAGGAGGACTTTGCCAAGCCAGAAGGATCTGCTGCCTCTCGCTTCGGCAGCGGGTTCTGGGATACGACTGTTGGCGGTCTCGGAAAGGCCATTAAGACCTTGAGCCACTTTGCGCAGGCTGGCGCTCAGGGAGTTCCGAACGTAGAGGCCATTCAAGATGCCCACGACCTAGTACAGGCCCATATCGATCAGGTCAAGAAGGCAAAGCAGGAATGGGAGAGCAACCACGGCGTAGCCGCTTTCGGACACGGACTAGCGGCGGCGCTCCCCATTATCGGGCCAGCCGCAGCGCACGCAGGAGAGCGCATCGCTGGCACTCCTCCGCAGTTCGACAAGTACGGTAATGTGGTCGCTCCGGGACAAGAGCCAGACATTGCTGGCGGTCTTGGAGAAGGTGCAGGCTTGGCTATTTCCGCATCTCCGAAGAACATCGTTCAGCCGGTTGTTCGCGGAGCGGCTGGCCTAGCGGGCAAGGTCCCGATCCCCGAACGCCTTACTCCGGAAGGTATGTACCAGAGTTCCTTGCGTCCCAGTTTGGCGAAAAAGAATCTGCCGAAGATTGATCCCGAAGTGCAGACGGGACTACGCGAGCGCATTCCGGTTAGCCGCGCCGGTCTTGAGAAGACGAATGCGGCAATCGAAGACGTGAATCAAGAGATTGCGGATCAAGTGGCTGAAAAGTCCGAGAAATTAGGCCCAGTAGTCAGCCCTAAATCAGTAGCCTCGCGGGTTGAGCAGACGCGCCCGACTTTCGCGGAGCAGGTTAACCCGGAATCCGACTTGAAGGCTCTCGACCGAAGTAAGCAGGAGTTTCTAAATCGGCACGTCACGGAAGCGCCATATACCAAAATTGCGCCGATGGTGGAAGAGGGATCGGGATTCATGCCGGTCGGTGAGGGAGTCACAAAAAGCGAAAAACCTCTCACCCTCAGTGAGGCGCAGGCCGAAAAGCAGGGGACGTATCGCCAGTTGCGCAAAAAGTATGGGGAACTCGGCAGCGCAGAGGTCGAGGCGCAGAAGGCTCTTGCGCGAGGACTAAAAGAGGAGATCGTTCAGAGAGTCCCGGAACTGACGGCTCTGAATGCTCGCGACGGGACATTGATCGACCTTCAAACGCAACTTGAAAAGATGGTCGCTCGCGAGGGGAATAAAAACATTCTTGGCCTAGTTCCGGCTACCATGTCACACAATCCAACCGGCTTTCTTGCCACTCTCGCGCTTGACAATCCGGCCATCAAATCGCGTGTCGCTATTGCCCTAGACCGCGCCCGTAAGATCATGTCGCCCGGAAGAATCGGGCGAACGGCTTCTATTGCAGCCCCGGCATCATATTTCGGGAATCCGGCTATTCCGAAGCCCTATCAGGAGAATCCAGAGCAATGAAACGTATTTCACTATTTGTGTTTTTGGCTTGGTGCCTGCGGGCGCAAGACGGAACCCCGGTGATAACTGGAGAGGGAAGCCCGCCGACAGGATACCAGTTCATCCTTAACTACACAGGGGCGAATCTAACCTCACTCTGCATCGCTCGCAGCGCCATTCAGACCGGCCAGCGCCTCGCCGTACATGTGGCTATCTCGGCAGTATCGAAGGCCAATCCGGCAGTGGTGACCTCGACCGCCCACGGCTTCAACGTCAACTCAAGACCGGCAGTCACGATATCGGGAGCCACTGGGACCGGCTGGACGGGGATTAACGGGAACTTCGTGGCGACTGTCATCGATGCCAATACCTTCAGCATCCCCGTAGACTCTACCGGATTCGGGACACTCGCTGGAACGGTCACCTTCGTGACGACCGCCCCGCGCACTGGAGTGCCGGAATGGGCGGTTAAGAAACTGGTATATGACGGGTCGAATAACTTGATTTGGATCGGCTGGCTCAACGGATCTTCGGCATACCAAGCGAAGTGCTCGGATGCCACCTCGACAACCGTATCTCAGCAGTGAGATTACATGAAGCGTCTCCTTCTCATTTCCGCTTCCCTCATGCTCCTAGCGGGGCTCGCAATAGCCCAAGGTCCAGGATGGGCCTATAATCCATTCACCGGCAGGCTGGAGCATGTGGGATTAACTGGCCCCACGGGTGCGACTGGCGCTACTGGACCGGCTGGAGGCCCTACCGGACCTACAGGGCCTACCGGCCCAACGGGAGCAACGGGGAGCGCGGGAGTCACAGGTGCTACAGGACCGACCGGGGCTGGTACGACAGGTGCCACTGGGCCTACAGGACCGACCGGACCGTCAGGGGCTACGGGCGCTACGGGGCCAGCGGGAGCCGCCAATCCCGGCGCTCCGTCTGCCTCGATTCAGTTCAATAACGGGGCGGGAAGTTTCGGTGGCAGTAGTTCTCTGACATTCGACGGAAGTACTGTTTCATCGCCGTATATCTTCTCTGAAGTAGCTTACCCGATTCTTGGAGGGGCTCCAGACTTAAGCTCGTGGAAGTATATCTCTGGCGGAAATCTCGACCGTACGACTCCTGGATTTACCAATATTCAGGCGATGCAGTTGGTCTTCAACGACTGGGACGGACAACAAACCCATTCGAACGTTTCCAAGACCACAATGAATATTCTGTCCCTGCAAAGCACCTACGCGGGGGCTGGGCAGCGGCAGGGGATCAATATTGCGAGCAACACGGACGGATATGGAGATTACCAGGGGATTTCGGTTCTCAATCTGATCGGCGGCGGCATCAACTCCCCCGGCGATGAGGGCACGCAGGGAATGAGAATTGAACTTATCCCTGGCCAGTTTATCTCGCGAGCCATCACCGCCATTCCGACGCCTTCCTCATGCAATACCACCACCACTGCTGGGATTGCGCTGAATACTCTCCCGCAGGCTATTCCGGTGGCCTCCACAAGCGGGTGTGCGATTGGCGACCGCGTGGTGTTGGAGCGCGGGAATTTTCCGTCGAACGAGGAACTGGTCACCATTACCGCAGTTGGCATTAACACCATCACTGCGAGAGTCCTTCAGGATCACAATTCCGGAGTGACGGTAACTCCATCCACCATCTTGCAGTTTTCGGGGAATGGCGGATTCGGGCAATTGCGCTTAGTGCGACGTGTCCGAACTTCCGGAGCAGGATTCTACGCCACCGGAACAGTGAGTAATGTTGTTGTTGGTGGAACCACGGCGACCTTCAGCGGCAGCGGAACTTCTTGGTCGGATTCGATGGTCGGTGGCGATTCTATTCAACCCGGCATCATCTCTCTCGCGATTGATGACACGAGCCCCGCTGGCTCGTCAATGTTCCCGTCTTGGTATAACCTTGCCTCCGTCACGAATGGGACGACGGTAGTAGTCGGCGGCGGAACCTCCTACAGGGGATCGGCCAGTGGCTCGGGAAGCTATTCCTACAAGATCAACTGCGGGGCGCGAATCTTGGCCACTGATTGGACAGATCCGGTCCAAGGCGGAAACAAAATCTGGCTCGACTCCCCGCCATCCGTCTGCGGCTGGCAGGTTGGCGACACGGTGGAGCAGCCGGTGAGCGTGGATGTGAATAGCAACGGCATCCACGTCATTAGCCAGCAGGCGATTAATCAAGCTGGTACGTACGGCGGGATAAGAGTCGAGAACGCCTCAGGCGTTCAAGGATCGACCGCCTATTCTGTAGAGTGCATCACGTTCGTCTTTACCGATCCCAGCAAGCCCTGTATGCAGAAGGGAATGACCATTGCCCCGGTCGGCATTGGCTTCGCGGTTAGGGGAGTCGCGGCAGATCTGATCGATGTGGGGACATTCACGTCATATCCAGCGCCGATTCACTGGGAGGCGGTAACTGGGTCTGGTGATGCGAAGATTTATCCGAATCTCACGAATGGAAACTTTGTTATCAAGGCAAAGAACCTTGAACTGGAAGATTGGCTCGATTCATCGCATAAGTTGATCATTGACAAAAGCGGATTAACGAATATCCGAACGCTCACGGCTCCGGATGCCAGTGGAACGATCAATCTATCCGGTCCCGGAACAATGACGCGGGTCATTCCAGCAGCGGTCAACGACTTCGTTAACTTAGGTAGCTGGACAGACGTAAACACGGGGGCTATAGCGGGGCAGGCTGTATGCGGCCCAGACAGTTCTGGGGCTGCCAAAGTCTGGAACTTCGCGACTACTTACAATCGCACTGGCGGTGCCTGGAATATTGTTGCTCCGATCAGCGACACCGGACCAACCACGGACGACTATCGTCTAGAGCTAAAGTCTGACAATTTCACGACTAGCGCGCGACTCCTAAAAATTGCCGGAACTGGCGCTCTTGGAGCCTATTGCGCTATCTATGTCACCGGGAGCCCATCGTCGGTATTTACTCCATCCACCACGACCGGCACGGAATCCTCCCCGACTACGACCTACTTCCCGGCTTCGGTGCTCACGCAGAACGCAACTAAGGCGACCGTTAACGGGGCCTTATCGGTCTCAGGGCACGCCACTCTTGAGGGCGTGACTTCTACGGGGGCCACGGGAACACAGGCGCTCGTCTTTTCGAATTCTCCCACCTTGGTAACCCCGGTATTAGGAGCAGCCACAGCCACCAGCGTTACTACTGCTGCCCTGGCCGTTAACAGCACAGGAAATATAGCGTTTACTGGAGGAAAAGGCCAGCATTTCGTGACGCAGGCGGCGAATAGCGATGTATCTGGAACCTGCACGTTCTCCAGTACGACTTGCACCGTGACTTTCACGACCGCCTATACGAGCGCTCCGGTGTGCGTAGCTAACGACCGCACGGCAGCGGCTCCTGTACAGTCGGCACCGACGACTACGAACGTGGTGTTCACGGGAGGAACCGGGGCTGGAGCGACAGATGTGGTCAATTACGTTTGCATGGGGAATCCAAACTAATGGCCACATTACCACTCGGAATCATCATTATCCTGCTGGCCCCGCAACCCAAGATGTTCGACCTCCAGCACAAGCACGACATCAGGCAGTTGGTGGAAAGGCCGGAAGCGCCTCGCGATAATCCGAGACTTTATAAGCAGAACGGGGATCATTTAGACCGCAACGTGAACGCTCCGGACAATCGCTATTCGCTCCCCGTCATCCCCGGAGATGAACCATGGGACGGTCTAGCGCCCGGAGATTGTGGCTATAAGCCGAAGACGGTATGGGAAGCGGCTGTTCCCGTAAAGGGGCCGTGCCCGCCAGGGAAGAGGAACAAATGAGACGTGTCCTGATTTTGCTCTTGCTATTCTCTTCGCTTGCGACCGCACAGAGCACGTGGGTATTCAATCCGTTCACGAATCGCCTGAGTCCAGGTGGGCTTGTTGGGCCTACCGGTCCCGCTGGTGGACCGACCGGCGCAACGGGGCCAACGGGACCGACAGGACCGACCGGTGCGACGGGGGTTACGGGTCCGACAGGGGACACGGGAGCGGCTGGAGCAACAGGGGCGACCGGTGCTACGGGAACGGGTGCGACCGGTGCTACGGGGCCTACTGGCCCTACGGGGGCAACAGGAGCCACCGGAGCCACCGGGACGGGCGCTACTGGGGCGACAGGCCCCACGGGGGCGACAGGGGCGACAGGTGCTACAGGAGCAGGAACAACCGGTGCGACCGGCGCGACAGGGCCAACAGGGGCCACAGGTCCGACTGGTGCCACCGGAGCTACCGGAGCCACCGGCTCCAGCAACATCGCATCCACGACAGGGGCGCTTAAGGGCGACGGCGCGGGCAATGCGGTAGCCGTAACGGGCACCGCAACAGATTGCGTATTAGTCAACGGGTCCAGCGGAACGTGCGGATCTGGTGGCGGGATTACGGCTCTAACGGGCGATGGCACCGCATCCGGAACCGGATCTGTCGCATTCACGCTGGCGACGGTCAATTCGAACGTGGGCTCTTTTGGATCGAGCCCCTCTATCCCAAGTTTCACCGTTAATGCGAAGGGCCTCATCACCGCAGCCTCGGGCAATGCTGTCATCGCGCCAGCCGGTACTCTGACCGGCGCTACCTTGGCCTCCGGAGTGACCGCATCATCGCTTACCAGCGTTGGGACGCTGACCGGAGGAGCGACGGGCGCGGGCTTTACCGTGGCACTCGGGACTTCCACAATTACCGGGATTCTCGGATCGGCGAATGGGGGAACCGCGAATGGATTCACAAAATTCAGCGGCCCAGCGACTTCAGAGAAAACGTTTACTCTGCCGAATGCCTCATCCGCCATCCTGACGGACAACGCCGCCGTAACGGTGGCGCAGGGTGGAACCGGAGCCAGCACACTTACCGGCGTTCTGATCGGCAACGGGACAAGCGCGGTAACGGCGGTTTCGATCCTGACTCCAACGAACGGCGGGACGAACAATGCCTTCTTCGGCGTAACTGGGCCGACGACCAGCACCAAGACGTTCACCTTCCCGAATTCTTCGGCTACCGTGCTGACCACGGCGGCGGTGGTAACTCCTGCCCAAGGCGGAACGGGGGCACCGAATACCGCCTCTCTAACACTCGGAAGCGCTAATCAGAACTGGGCAACTCTCGGAACTGGTCCGGTAAAGAACACCACCACTACGGGCGCTCTTAGCATAGCGGTAGCCGCTGACATATATGGCCTGTGGTCGGGGACCTGCGATTCCACAAACTTTTTGCGAGGAGATGGGGCATGTAACACCCCTGGAGGCGTAAGCGTATTCAGTGGCTCGACGGGGGCCACCTCATCCTTCTCCGCTACCCCGACCTTCTCTCTGGCGGATATCTCTCTAAAGAGCCCCGTGCGGTTTGAGCCAGCCGCTCTTACGGGCAACGTTACGGCTGTGACGTTCACCAACAAGACTGCCGGGGCGAAGTTTAGCATCGCTTGGTTGCAGGATGCCACTGGCTCGCGGACAGTTACCTATGGGGCGAGCGCGACCAATACTTGCTCCATCAGCCCCTCTCCGAACGCTACTACTACACAGCAATTCGAGGTGGCGGCAGACGGGACGACAGTGAACGGGGTTGGATGCGACACCACAGACGATATTCTGGCAGGACCGGAGACAGCGGCTCCGCTGACTCCCTTAACGGCCAATTGGACCGCTTGGGGCGATAGCACTACCCACGTATTCAGCTACAAGGCCAATGGGTCCTCGACGGTGAGCATTACGGTGGCCCCAAATACAGGGGCAACGCACAACTTTCTGACCTCGATCTCCACGTCTGGCGTGGTGGCCAATGCGCAGCCTGCAATCGCGGATCTGAGCGATGGGACCTCCATCGTCAAGAATAATTCGGCGAATACCTACAGTGGGGCTGGGCTTCAGGACATGAACGCGGTAGACCTTCGCCTCCCGGTTCATGCCTCCGATCCGGCGACTTGCACGGCAGGGCAGATTGAGTTTAACTCGACAACCCCAGCGTTCAAGGGCTGCACCTCTACCAACACGTGGGGCGCTCTCGGGACCGGAGGAAGCGGCTTCAGTGGCGTGGTCGCGAAGACCGGGAATTACACGCTACTCAATACGGACACTAGCACGCTGTTCAAATTCGATGCCACCAGCGGAACCGCTACTCTTCCAGCGAGCGCCCCGACTAATGGCTGGTATAACGTGATCCTCAATGTGAACGCGACAGATCTGATAATTGCTCGCAATGGCCTGACTATCAATGGCGGCACGACAAATATAACCCTGAAGCAGTACCAAAGCTCGGGATGCGCCAGTGACGGCAGCAACTACTGGTGCGATGTTCCGATTGTAGCCAGCACTAATGTAACGCTCACTCCGTCCTCCAGTGGGATGGCTATCTCCTCGACCGGATCGGGCAGTGGGACGGTCAATTCCGGAACGCAGGGCCAACTAGCGTGGTATGCATCGAGCACCACGGCGGTGAGCGGGAATACGGCCTTTGCCTTGAACTCTGGCGGTACGGCAATCGCCACATGGGCGGGGATTTCGACGGTGGGGCTAGGGACTCCAGTCATCGGCTGGAAGTCGAATGTTACGGGACAGAGCACGTCCCAGAGCACAGTCACGCTGGCCACGGCTCCAACGGCGGGCGACTACGAAGTTCATTATGTAGCCGATATCAATACCGCCTGCACGACCGGAGACAATGCGGTTTCATTTCAGTTCAACTGGACGGACGCCTCGAATGCTCGCCAATTGACGACCGGGCAAATGCACCTCGGGACGCAGGGGACTAGCGGTTTCATGAACGGCATCATACCGCTCCATGTCGGCAGTGGGAATGTCACCTATGCCTCCACGGTGAGCGGATCTTGCGCGTCCGGAACGTCCACATATGACATCAACGCATGGCTGGAGAGGGTAAATTAATGCGGAAACTTCTTGGATTCTTTGTTTTCTCGACAATGGCCCTCGCTCAGTCGGCTGGAGTAGGCCAGATCTGGACGCTTCTTGGTCCGACCACATTGCAGAACGGGGCCACGGCCAACGGCAACGGTACGGCGATGGCGGTCGGCGGAATGGCAACGGCAACCTTCTCCGTCAACTGCTCCGTGACGTGCTCCGGTGGAACGACGGTAAATTTCGAGGGTTCGGATGCATCCACCAACTGGAGTGCCCTGAGCGCAGTTCAGGTCGGTACAGCTACCGTGGCAACGAGCGTGGCGAACCAAGGTAGCGGGTCGGTCACATTTTGGCAAGTTCCAATCGGCGGGTTCGTTAATATCCGCGCCAGAATCTCAGGATATAGTGCAGGCACTATTACGGTGACGGCCACCGCCGCTGTTGCGGACTACTCCCCGAAGGTGGTTAATGCCAATCTCTTCGCTGGCGGCACAGCGGTAGACGGAAACTCCGGCAGTAAGAGCGCCCAAACCTTGCGAGTCGTATTGGCAACGGATCAGCCGCAACTTACGAACAAGCTACTGGTCACGCCGGATACGAACAGCGCCGTCAACGTTGGCCAGATAAACGGCGTAACGCCCCTAATGGGCAACGGTGTAACCGGCACGGGGAGCCAGAGGGTGACCATTGCGTCGGATAATACAGCATTCAGCGTGAATGCCACCCTGAGCGCGGAAACAACTAAGGTCATAGGGACTGCTCGGATTATTGGAAATGGTGGTGCTACTCTCGATTCCGCTCCTGCGGCCACGGCCCCTACTAATGTCCTTCAGGTCGGCGGAACGTTCACCACTACGCCCACAACGCTCACCACTGGTCAGGCCGGGGCTCTGCAATTAACCGCCGCTCAGAATTTAAAGGTGGACCATACCACGATTGCCGGGACTGCCGTGGACACCAATTCTGGCAACAAATCGGCTGGAACCCAGCGTGTTGTTATCGCCACCGATCAACCAAATTTAACCACGGCCCTTAACACGAACACCGCCCAAATCAACGGCGTCACCGTGCTCATGGGAAATGGAACGACCGGGACTGGATCGCAGCGAGTCACCATCGCCAGCGACAACACCGCCTTCACCGTGAATGCCGCTGAATCCGGTACGTGGACGGTCCAGCCGGGGAACACGGCGAATACGACCCCATGGCTAACGGCGCATGCCACGGAGGCCACGACGGCCAATTCTGCGCTCACCTCTTATCTGACTTCTGCTGCGTCCACGAACTCTACCAGCGTGAAGGGTAGCGCTGGGAACGTCTACGGGATCTCAGCAATCAACACTACGGCCACGCTCTATTACCTGAGGATGTACAATTCCTCATCGGCCCCGACATGCTCATCCGCCACGGGATTTATTGAGAGCATACCGATTCCGGCTAGCGCCACTGGAGCGGGTGTCGAGATCTGGCCATCGGTCCCGCAGGGATATACCACCGGGATTGGATTCTGCCTGACAGGGGGAGGCTCCAGCACAGACAATACGAATGCCGCGACAGGAATTTATCTCAGGCTGCTGTACAAGTAGAATATAGCTTTCTTTAATTTGTGATATCATGCATTCATGGGAAGAGCCAATAGTAAAGAGCCAAGCGAGCACGCTCTCTACATGCGTAAATGGAGAGCCATGCATCCAGAATATTCCGAATATCAAAAGCAATACCAGCGCGATTACCTCTCCAATGCGCTGCGCCGCGAAGCGGCCACTCGTCGAGCATCAGAATACTATTACAACAACAAAGAGCGGATTCTTAAGGAACAAAAAGACAGGTACGTGCCGCATCCTCGTCAGCATCCGACAGGCGCAGAGCATCCGATGTGGGCTGGCGATGACGCGAAATATGCGGCCATTCATGCATGGGTCCGTAGGTATAAAGGAACCCCAAGTAGTTGTGAGCACTGCGGCAGGAAATCGGGTCGTCTCCAGTGGGCAAATAAAGACCACGAATACAGGCGACTACTGGAAGATTATATAAGACTTTGTGCAAAGTGCCATTATCGATACGATGTCGATCAGGGATTGCGTCCCGCCATGGATCCCAGTGCCGCTGGACGGGCTAGTCAAAAAGCAAGAAAGAAGCGACTGCCATGACTGAAAAAATGCGACATAGAGTCTTAATCCACGTTTTAATCTGCTCGCTTGTTGTAGAAGGGACAGTTAGCGCGCAATCCAAGTTGCTACTGATGGGAGCAGGGGCGAGCGGAGGGGGTGGGGGAACGACCCCGTCGTTCGTGCAATCCACAACGGTATCCGGATGTATCGCTGGCTTCGCGTCTAACCCGACAGCAAATTGCGCAATGCCATCGAATACCGCATCAGGTAACCATCTAGTGGCGTTGATGATAGCGGGTGGTGGAATTACCTCTTGGGTCACACCTACAGGCACTGGCTCGGGATGCTCCTCGGCCACATGGTCTACAGCAGCAACCTCTACCACTAATGCCGCGATCTATATAAGCAGTTCGACCGCTGCGGGTGCCTGCACTGTCAATCTCGGAGCCAATAACGCAGGGGCGACAGACTTTACTGGAGTAATATACGAACTTGCTGGAGCCGGAACAGTGGACGGCACCCCAACGGTCGCGACCAGTCTGAATGTAGGCTTCTGCACGTCCTGCACTGGACCGTCTACTACCACGGCCACAAATGGCTCCATCGTTCTCAGCTACTCTACTGGTTCTGTAACTGATGGCGTTTTGAGCGCCCCGTTTACCGCTGATTTTAACAGTGACGCCAGCCATCTTGTCCTGGCGGGGCACAAAACCCAGTCTACGGCGGGAGCGGTTTCGGCTACATGGACCGGGTCCGGGAGTTCTTGGAATTCCAGCATTGTGGGGGTTAAATGACCAAGGTATTGGTCACCGTACTGCTAATATCTGGGGCTCTTTATGGACAGCCGTGGTCCGGAGTCTTGGCCACTTCGCGGGCTATTGATTGGTCTGGGGCTGGCCTTCCATCCACCCTCCCAGATGGAGAAACAACGGCAAACCCATGGACCCCTCCAGTTAGGACTAAATTCGGATCAACCATTACTCCTTCCGGAAGCGCCGCGACGGACCTCTCTAACATCAATACTGCCTTGAGCAACTGTACCAACGGGACTTATGTTCTTCTAGGAAGTGGAAACTTTCAAATCTCCGGAAATCTGACTATTTATCAACATAGCTGCACCCTGCGTGGGAGTGGGCCAATGAGTACAACCATCACTCTGTCAGGGTCCGGAATAATTCTGATGGGGCTCGCGTCTGGTGGTGGATCTGGGACTCTCACATCCGGATCTAATTATGCTTCCGGTTCCACGTCAATCACCGTTAACGGGGTCACTGGATCTACTCCAGCCGTAGGAAATCTGGTCGTTCTTAATCAATGCGACAGTAGTTCTGGATGCTCCACACCACCGGCAGACAACGGTGGCCTATGGGTATGCGGGGACACCCCTTCTTGCATGCTAGAGGCGGTAGGAAGTGGCCCTTTTCATCATCAGTTCCAGACTGCTAGAATAACCTCAGTCAGCGGGAGTGGGACATATACGATAGGTCTATCCGCTCCGCTGTATATGACAAATTGGGCGTTCAACAAGTCCCCGACCTTAACTTGGAACGATCCGAATTTTAACGCCATCGGGGTTGGATTGGAAGACCTGACGGTTTTCTATAATGGCGTCTCTGGGGCTCAGGATTTAATTCAGTTGGGCAACTCCTACGCTTCTTGGATCAAAGGCGTGCGAATCATTGGATGTGGGGCTAACGACACTGTTCTAATTAGCAATTCTCACCATATTCTCGCCTCCAGCAACTATTTCTTCCCGTCCATTTCGCTGGACGGCAACCTGCACCAGTCGTTCATTATGTACACGACCTCAGACTCTCTGATCCTAAATAACATTTGGACTGGCGGAATGCCATGGGCGGGGCAGGGGGGGAACACCGGTAACGTGTTCGCCTACAACTACGGAAATGCCGCGCTTACCAATTTTCTAATGAACACAATGTATGATCATCATGGGTATTCGTCATTCAATCTATATGAGGGTAATCAGATAGGCAACATTCTTCATGACAATACGTGGGGCACCCACAACCTCGATACGGATTTCCGAAATTATCTTAGTTGCTATGATGCGCCGTATGCGACTTTGGGGTTGGCCTCAAGCCGTGGAATCGCTATCGATCCGTGGCATCGGTTTATGAATCTCATCGGTAACGCCATCGGTACGTCAGGACAGTGCGACACCTATCAGGGTGGCACGTTTACTCAGGGAGTGGTATTTCGCGTCGATACCGGAGACACGCTGACGTCGGGCTCCCTGATGAGGTGGGGAAATGTCAGTATTGTCCATCAATCTTCGGATACTCCAACTAACTCCGGAATTAGATTCGTAAATAGCGAAGTGCCATCCAGCCTCTCATCTCCGAATGCCTCCCTATCTAACGCGGTGCCTGGATCTACGAGCCTAGCGGCGTCTTTCTATATGAGCATTTCTGCGCATCCATCGGGTGGCACGGGGCTAAATTGGTGGAAGATCTGCAAAACATGGACGACTTTCCCGACCTCATGCTCGTCCACCCAGACGCAGCCATTTCCGGTGGCGGGGCCGGATGTTTCGAGCGGCCCTTATGTAGGAGGGTTTGCATATGACGTGCCAGCTTCGATAGCATGGACGAACCTGCCAATTGACACAACCCTGCAAAATTCCTATACAATCTCCAGTTCTTCATGGTCAGGTGGAGTAGAGACCCTGACCTTTGGAGGAGGAGTTCTGCCGAATATTGCGCATCTCCTTGGCGGGTTCAGCTTAAGTGGGGCTAATTCAGCATGCAATCCAAGCGGGGGCGAGCTATTAATGGTTGGGTCTAGTTCCACTACCGTCCAATATGCCTTGTCATCCAGCCCTGGGGTTAGCTGCACGGGAACCATGAAGTTTCCCAATATTCGGCAATTCGATCAGTCTGTTTTTCAATTAGATCCCTCATCTGGAACCCCCACGGTCTCAACCACAACCGCGAGCAGCATCACTACCACAACCGCGAGCAGCGGCGGCAATGTGACCGCAGATGGAGGTGCGTCCGTTACATCGCGCGGCGTCTGCTATTCGACCAGCAGCAACCCAACTACCCCTTGCACTTCCAACGGTACCGGAACCGGCTCTTTTACTAGCAGTCTTAGCGGTTTGAGCACAAACACCTTTTACCACTATCGCGCCTTCGCCACCAATTCTGCCGGAACGGGATATGGAGCGGATCTGACGTTCACCACGCTCACTCCCTCGGGCACGAACAAGAAGAATGGCGGCGGAAGAGTTAACCACGGCGGCAAGGTTAAGCGCTGATTACTTCCAGCCCTTTTGCTTTTTCCAAACGTCATAATAGCTGTAGGATGAGGCATCTGTCGGATTCAACTTAATCGCTTGGTTGAAGTGCCATTGGGCCTCATCATCCCGATTCGTCGCCGCGCAGAGCACTCCTAGATTCACCTCGATCAACGAATAAGTCGGCCAGTATAGCCGCGCCCTCTCGAAATTGTATTCGGCCTCCGCAAACTTGCCCTTCGCCATGAGCGCCACGCCCAAATTCATCCAGTTGCGCCCATTGTGTGGCGATTTAACCACAGCGTCGCCCCAGAGAGTCTCGTCATCGTGCCACTTTCGATTGCGTTCGGCGGTCCCTTGCGCCTCGAAATAGAGCCCCATCCCAACGAACACGCAGATGAAGACGATCCCGCCGCGCCCCGCTCTTGCCGATGCGCCTCTTTTGCGGCTTTCTGGGCTCGTGGCTGGATTGGAGGCGTCTCGGGTAGCATCCGGTGCCTGCGATCCAGTGGCGGGCTTCTGTGGCCCCGGAATCGGCATTTGTCGGCGCGCGTTCATCGCCAGCACTCCTCGCGCTTCTTTTCCTGTTCGTAGCGCATGTAGTCGCGGAATGACATCAAGTCGGCCACTTCCAGCCAATCCCGATATCGCTTCTGGCTTCTTGTCAACTTAGGCGGTGGCGGGCTCTGATCGCGGACGGCCTGCTTCCCCGCATCGGTCACGGAGCAATTGAAATACGGGAGCCAGTCGGTGGTGGCGTGCTGCCGCATGTAGCCCAATGCGACCAGTTCCCGGCAGACAGGCTCATCATCGGCACCCGCGCAGAAGTGGTTGCGATACATTTTCCCTTGGCCGTGCTGATCGACGCCAAGCGAGTGTTGCAAGATCTCCAATTGCCGCTCCGTCATGCGCCCTTAACCTCCTGCTCTCTCAATTCTCTGTGCAGTCCAGCTTGAATCGCAGAGAGCATTGTTGCGAACTGCATACACCCGCAGCGCTTTTTTGTCATCTCATGTCCGCAAAAACATTTTACGTGCCAATGGTACCGTCGCTTAACAGATCCACATCGACAGCATAGGAGATATGTAAATTTCCCGCTCATTCCTCCTCCATTTCCGTCGCCCAATCCGAGTCGCCTAACCCATCGATATATTCCAGCAGGTTGCAGCAGCATGGGTAATCGTGGCACCTCGGACACAATTCGACATAAGCGCCATCCTGCTCATCGAGTCCTCCTACGAAAGCCTCAAATTCTTCCTTGTGCGTCACGCCGCCTCCGGTCATAATCGCCTCGGTTACCATATCCCCGCCACGATCTCATTATCCAGCCGCTCTAGCGCCGCCATGACCTCCAGCAGCTTCATCGTCGCCTCAAAGCCGGGATTCACGCCGACCGCTGCCTCAATCTGGCAGATCATTCGTTTCGCCACTGCGCGGCATTCTGCGAGCAGGGCACGCTTTTCGCTCACTCAATTTCGTCCATTCCCGATTCATATGCGGGCTCTTCGAAGCGCTGCTGGCCCGCCAGAAACACCATGTTCTTCTTGCCCGTAGGTCCGTTCCGCTGTTTGGCGACGATGAACTCAGCGAGTCCCCGCAAGTCCTCGCGGTCGCGGTTCTTCGCGTAGCATTCCTCGCGGTGGACGAACATCACCACATCGGCGTCCTCTTCCAGCGTCCCGCTCTCTTTGAGGTCCGACAGTTGCGGTCTGCGATTATCCTGTTCGCAACTGCGATTCAACTGGGAAAGCAGCATGACGGTAGCCCCAAGTTCGCCCGCCGCGTGCTTCAGCCCGTGAGCGATGTCGCTGATCTCTCGGTGCCGGTTATCGTTGCGCCGCCCCACTCCGACCATCAGTTGCACGTGATCCACAACGATTAGGCGCGGCTTCCGGCCCCGCGAGGTAAGTTTACGTAGGGCGCTCGACATTGCGGAAATCGTGCGGCAACGGGTGTCGTCGAGCCAGAGCGTCTGAAGTTCGGCTATCTCGTTCGCCGCCGCATTAACCCGCCGCCGCTCATCGGCGTTCAGGTATCCGCTCCGCATCTTCTGCGCATCTACCCGGCTCACGCTGGATACTAGCCGCTTAACGAGCGATTCATTGCTCATTTCGAGCGAGAAGACCGCCACTTGCTCGTTCAGCTTGGCGACGTGATAGGCAATCTGCATCGCGGTAAGCGACTTGCCCATTCCCGGTCTGCCCGCTAAAACGAACAGGTCCCCCTTGTGCAGCCCCGCCAACCGCTCGCTCAGATCCTTCCACGGCAGCGGGATGCCATTCCCGCCGCGCTGGGGCACCAGGAACGCATTGATCCCGCCCGGATAGCCCTCGATAACATCCTTGGGGCTCTGCCACTCTGGGCGGTTCTGCTGCGCATCTGCGAGGGCGCTGATGGCCGACTGCGCCCGCTGTAGCACTTCGGCAGAGGGATCTTCTAGCATCGCCTCGTTAATCGCCTTCTGCCACGTGTAGATTGCCCGCCGCAGGACCGCCTTTTCCTCCACGATCCGCACGTACGAATCGATGTTCGGGATGGTCGGCAGATCCGCGCCAAGCCCGACGATCTGCTCCAGCGGCAGCTTCTCGCTGCGCCGGTCGAGTTCGTTGTATAGCGTGATTCGGTCGATATGCTCGCCCTGCGCGTAGAGATCCTGCATAACTCGCCAGATGCGACGGTGCGATTCCAAAGAAAACGAATCTCCCGATAGAACGGATTGCGCATCGGGAAAGAACGCCTCATCGAGCAGGATCGAGCCGAGAACGAACTTCTCGCTCTCAATACTGACAGGGAGGCCGCGCTCGGTGGTGGTCAGGCCCATTTTGGCATTCCGCACTTTGCAATCATAAGCAACGAACGGTCGATTCCTTCCATCTTGAGCCACTCATTGAACGCTGGGGAATCAAGTTCGTCCCATCCGTGCTCGTCGCACCACGCGGAAATCTTATCAAGTTCGTCCCACACGTCTCCGCATGTGCAACAATCTCCCCCGGTTCTCATCGGGCAGGAGACTTTATGGCGATTTATGCTCATGGCTTCTCTGTAGGTTTTGTGGACGTGCCCAAAAAGGCCCTCGCTCGAATCGGGTTCCACGTGGTTATTCCATCGTCAAGCACGATAGTCCCATCCTCGTATGCGGCGATTACATCGCCAGCAGACCAGTCCATTTTCTCATCGGCTTGTGACACCGCCCGATGGTAGTCAGCGTTATCCGAAAAAAATCTCATTTGTCCCAACTTTCGTAGTCGATGCCGCCGCTTTTGCCGTTCGAGCTAGCGGGAGGCGCTCTATCGGACCACTGCTCTCCGTCTATCCAGTCCTTCAACTTAGGAGCATATCGGCCCCCTTCCTTTGCCCAGTCCTCTGATTTGCACGAACTCGCATGCATGGAGATTATCTTTTCCATATTCCAAGCACCGATTCTCTTGGCCCTTACCTTAAAAGCAAAGTTTTGCGATGCCTTAAATAGTTCGGCTGGCTTTGGGTGGCACCTAGCCAACTCACCAAAAAGATCCTGCAACGTGATAGGCACTTGGTAGAATTCATCCGCCCATTCGCGCGCGCCAATTTCCGTTCCCTTCCCTTCCGTTCCCTTCCCTTCCGTAACGCGCCCGCGCGCGCGTAGAGCCGCATCGTCCTGCGGTTCTAAGGCCGCACCCTCCTGCGGTAATCCCGCAGCCTCCTGCGGTTTTCCCGCAGCGCGCTGCATCTCTATGAAATCCCTAGCATTATCGTCAGGAATGATTTCAATCCACCCAATTTCCACCAATCTTGGGATAACCTCATCAAAGATTTCCTCAGGAAGTCTGGATATTCTGGCGAGAGCCGCCGACCCGCCCTGCGGTAAGGTCCCGCGCACGTCGCGCCGGGATGCGATTTCTATGATTGCGAGCCAAGCGCCCAAGTGCGCCGCGCCGCTTTGGTGGTCAACTAGTTCGGTATACCCCTCCCCATCCATCCTGTTGGGAACAGGCACCCAGTCCATTCTCTTGAGTTCTCGTGTTCGATTATTTTCGAACAACTTACACCAGTCGCGTATGCGGTATGCCACCTTAGTAATCCACCTTAATGTCGTCATGGGCCGGGTCGGTCGGCAGTCCGGTGGAAGACCCACGACCGAGCACCGGCCAATCCGTGGATTTCTGGATCGGGGATCAGCCGATCAGAAAAAGCATCCGGATATAGTGTACGCTCCCGTTCACTTCGGGTCAATAGAAATTATGGCGAAACCTGAGGTTTTTTATCGGTAGGGGAGTCCGCAATCGCGCACGCTTCGACCATGCGCGTCAGTTCCTCCGATACGTGCGTTCCGATGGAGGCTCCCCATCTGATGCCACGCGACAGGCCGAAGGTGTGATCTCGAATGTAATCGAGGATATCTTGCTTGGTAACGATGTTCTCGCTCATTTCGCCGCCTCATTGCAGGCTTCGGAATGCGCCATCTGGATCGCCTGCTCCATCGGGAGCCATTCGTATACCGGCTTATGGGAGTGTTTTTCGCGGTCGGGCTCTACCCCCTGATTGCCGCATTCTCGGCAGTGCCAGAACCCGCTATTACCGTAACGGACCATGGACTTACTGCACGGCCTGCGAATCTGGACCTCGATCATTGGGCCTCCTTATTTCGTAATAGACCGCTGGCGCGGTAGTGGCTCCAGAAGCCGCGCACCGAGGCAGGGAAATCTACCCCAGCAATCCATGTGAGGGAGCCACGCGCACGCTCTTTAGCGTGCCACTCTAACTGATGCTTCTTTGGCTTTCCGTTGGCCGATTTAAATTCCACCCAAAGCACATCTGCCTGCCAAGCACTATTTTCGGACCATCGCCAATAACGGAGGTAGAGGTGATCCGCCATCCCCAACTCACCGAATCCCTTGCCCCGCCCACGGTCGCTTACCGGATCGGTACGAAGTGCCCGCCAGCCATCTTCCTCCAGCAGGCGGGTGCATTCGGCCTCGATCATCCATTCGGGGCGCAGATCCTTGGGGGCTTCAGCGGCTGGCTCCGGAGTCTCAGGGGGCTGTTTCAGCCTGCGGTAGTGCTCTGCGAGTTGCTCTTCGGTCCAACCGCTCATTGCCATCCTCCGATTCCCTGCGGCCCGTGGCCTTCAACAGACCCGTACGGTTCGTGTTGCACGGGCCGCAAGAACTTGTGACTATTGCAGCCGCGCCCCGTCGATCTCTTTTGATGGCGTGTTGAATAGCGGGGTTTTGCGCTTCTTCGCTAGCGCTTCCGCAAATCGCTCCAAATCCCGCTTGTAGCAGCCGTGGCGTGCGACCACTGCCTGAAACTCCTCAATATCGTGCTTACGCGTGCGCCAGACACGCCTTTGGCGTTCATCGCACTTCTGCGCCCCTTCGTCATCTTCGGATGGGGCCGCATGGCAAAGTTCATGATCCATCAGGGCGCTTTTCTGATCCATGGTGAATTCGAGATCTTCCCAAACCATCTGGTTGAGAAGAATCACGAAATCGTAAATCATGAATTCCTTCTGGAGATCGGTAGCCTTGATGCACTTGCCCAACACCAAATGGCCGTCCTTGTCGGGCTTAACGTTCTTTTGCCACGCCAGCGCGATATTGGCATCCGCTAGTTCATCGTGATGCCTGCGCATCTTGGCGAGCACTTCGTACGGCTCGGCTTCGAGGTCGATCAGTTCGAAGTTAATCTTTTTCATTTCAAAATTCCTTTCAGCGAGGTTGCCCGCATTTCGTTCCAATCATACAGGAGACGCCCATCACATGGTCTCCGGTATAACTATCCGACAATTGATCATCGCCGCCACGTCCGCATCGGTCACATCGAAGTCTCCTATTGGCTCCTCCGGCTGCGGGATCTCGATAGGGCGGAATGGCCCGTAAAGTTGCTCCAGCTTAAGCCGCATAGCCTGCAATTGCGCTACGAAGGAATCCAGTGAACTCTTGAGCAGGGCGATGTAAGATTCATCCCGCTTGATTCGTACTACCACAGGCGGCATCTCGGGATGATAGGACATCAAATCCACCCACTTGCAGCCGGTCACGAGCATCTGACCTTGGACTTGGGGCCGCTTCTCCGATTCGATCTCGCGAGACATGAGGTAGCCCACGTGCGTATTTGGGGCAGGGCATTTCATCTCCAATATCCCTTCGGTTCCAACCATCCGATCCGGCGAGCATCCGTAGGTAGCCTGATCATTGGTGATAAAGCCCCCCGGCTGCGTCTCGACCCCCTGCGTGAACTCGTAGGCCGAAATCGCCTCGTCTTCCAACTCCTGCCCCCTTACCATCCATTGCGTCTCGGGGCTATCGAGCGGATGCCCTAGCATCAATTCGGCCAAGAGCCCATGGGCATATCCAGCCGCTTGCGTGCTCAGTTTCCCGGTCGGAGTCACGATCTTGTGGAACTCCGATGCGGTAGGTTTGCCCAGCCGCAGGTAGAACCACGCCGCTGAACGGGCGTCAACCTGATGGACAATCATTTCCTTTCGGCCTCCATAAACGCTTTTGCCAGTGCCGCCGACATCCGTAACATCCGCCAGCGCATCATGTGCCCCATCAATGCAGATCCCGAAGGATTCGCAGAGAACGCTTAACTTCAGGCTATCGGGCCGCTTCACCTCGGGATGCTCATCATAAAACCATAGTGCCCTTTGGAGCGTGTCTTTGACGTGATAGCTGAACGGAAAAAAGAAATCACCGAACATCTGGCGTAAGCGAGGAAGGTCAAAAGCTATGGCATTGTGGCCAGCCAGTTTCCCCACGCTGTACGGATTGTTCGTGCGCTTTGAAATCATCTGAATTGAGCGGTATGGCTCGCAGAACTTGGAAAATCGGGCGGCGCAAGCGCTAGCCGGAATAGCATCCTTCCACGCCTCGACGGTGTAATGGTTAATCTTCAGCGCTTCCGGGTCGGCTGTTGCCTCATCGAATCGGATCTTGCATTCAAATGAAGCCTTTTCGCTCCAGTCCGAATCATCGATCACAACGGCGGCTAGTTGAATCGTTGGGTGATGGGGCTGGATGCCGCCCGTCTCGCTATCGAAGAAGATTGTATAGCTCACTGGCTCCCCACCTTCCGGCGCTTGCTCTCTAAGGCCGTCATTGCTTTCTGGAAGTCCCGCGCGAAGATCTCAGCCACCGATTTGGCCCCTATGTAGTGGAGGAATCCGGACTCGATAGAGGGGTCCTTTCGGGAGCCACACTCTGCGAGCAAATCACCAATCGAATCTTGCTGCTTCTGATTGATGAACGCACCGCGACCATCGTTATCCTCATTCACAATCGTGATATTGAGGCCAAGGCAGAACGCATAGCGCTTGCCGAAACTGATCGTACTGCCCTGCGATTGCGCATCACTGCGATACTCGGAGCGGTCGAACGGCACGATCACCGAATAGGACTCCTTATATCCCATGCGATGCCGGATCGTGCAGGTAATTTTGGTTTCCTTCGGGCCATGGTCCTCGGTTGTGTAGGACGCCGCGAAGCCATGCTCGATCATCAGGGGGCGTACCTGATCGTCAATGTCCTCGAATGCGGCATACTTGCTGCGCAGTGTGCCCTTGACCTCGATCTTACGTGTCTTGATGATACGGGGCAGGCGAGCTTGGAGGGCTACCATATCGCGGTTGAACTCGACCTCTGCCTGCCGGTCCTCCAGCCGCTCCTTCATCGCTAGGATGGCTTGGAGTTTAGCCACGTCTACTCGTGGGTCGCGTGCTGCTTCAGCAATTACCTGAAGGGCACTCGGCTCCTGCTGATCGCTCGCTACTACAAGATCCTGCCGTGTCGCCTTGTCGCTCATTTCGCCTCCCGCCGTAATTTCTCTAACTGGTCGCGCTCGAATTCCTCCGCATACATTTTCGGAGCCAGCCTCAGGACAGCATCTCTTTCGGCCTCCAGTCGAGCCATCTGACCCTCCGCTTCCCTGATGACGCGCTCCGTTCGCCGCCTCCGGTATTCGTCATAGAGGAGCCCGCCAATTACGGAGCCCAGCAACGCCCCAATCCCCGTACTAATCACGTAAATGAGGAAATTCATTTGCTCCTCAGCTTTTCCGCCCAACTCTCCCGCCGCTGCAACAGCGCAATCGCCAGCCTCTGCGTCTGCTCCGAGGGCGTGTTGTAGAACGGCTCTCCCATCTGGCGCACGGCTTCCGCAATCTGCGACCAGTCGTTGTGCTCGGGGTCCTCGGTCGCCATCGCTGCCATCTGCGCGTTGACGCCGGAGGCTTGCAGGACGTCTGCGAGCAGGACGGCGCGGTGCAAGCGCTGGAGCCGCTCGCTTGGGGATTGCGCTTTCTTGGTCGGGACAGGCTCAGGCATGGACCGCCTTCCTCCTTCCAGCCCGCAAGCATTCGCGGTAGGCGTGCGCCCGCTCCGGCTCCATGACTCGCCAGTTGCCGCGACCGTCCGAGAGCACGAGCGCTCCCGTTGGCCAGAAGGTCAAGGTGCCCCGGATTGCCATGGCGTGCCCCCTGTACATCATCGGCCTGCGGCAGCGCTGGCACTTCTGCACCGACCCCTCGGGCGGGCCTGCTATGTGGAGTTTCTTATCGACCTTGCTGGTTCGCATCAATGCATCCTTTCGAGCGGCCTGTTATCGTCCATCCCATCAGGCTCCGGTGTGCGGGGCTCCTGCGCCTTAATACATATGCCGCAAACCCTCCCATCGCCGATGTAGACGTGCTCGCCGCATGCATAGAGGCGGCAGAGGTCGCAGCGGTAGGAGTCTTTGCAATCGTGGCAGATGCGAGCCGTGCAGGCATCGGACCCCTGGCACGGCACCGTCTCCTCCGGTAGGAATTGGTACCCGCACAGCGCGCACGGGACGGAATCGTGCTTGCGGCAGGGATCGCCGCGACGGTTCGCGCAAGTGCAGGAGGGTGAAGCAGGGCCAGCGTCGGATGCGCGAGAGGGCAGATCAGGCATTGGCGTAATCCCTCCCTGTTTTCCATTTCATGGAGCGGCATTTGGGGCGTGGGCAGCGTTTCGGATTGCTATCCTCGTGCGCCATCCAAGCATACCCGCATATCAGGCAAGTGCGGAAGCGCTTCGGGAAGCGAGGTTTTTTCTTTCTATCCATAATCTGGATTCAGAGTATCCTGTTTTAGGAGCATAGTCAACAGGTATTTGATAACGCAGGATGATAATTATTTCGCGGTATTTTCGGGGGACGGAGGAAGGGGCTCGACTTTTGTTTCTGCGACGGTGGTCTTAACGACGGCGGGAGGATGCGCTTGCCGTTCGGTGGTCTCTACGGTGGTTGTGGTGGTGCGGATGGCTGGAAGGGGCTGCTGCTTCAGGAACATGAAGGCGGATACCGAACCATGGGTTAGGAAAATGGTGGCCACTAGGGCGAAGAACTTGCCGCTGCCGAAAGAGAAGTCCTTAGGGTCCATCATCGAAACGGCTACGCCGGAAACTACGGCACCGGCCCCGCCCCCGATTAAGGCGGCGAATAGACCATACAGCCAGTTCGACCAGTCTAGGCTACCGAATCCCATGGTTAAAAACGGGGCTGGAGAATTTCAGGAAGACCAGCCCCAGTTCCCAGTTGCGTTACTGTTGTTTACGATGTCTACACTAGCGGAATTGTACCACGGAGCACTATTTTTTGGGGAAGGACACGGAAACGGTGCGCTCATCCAAAATTCGCTCCAGGTCCGCGATCAGATCTGCCCGGAACTTGGCGAGCACTGCGCCGAGGTGGTCTTCGGCTTTCTCGATAGCCTTTTCGAAGTCGTTGGGGTCGGGGAATATAGACATGTCACGATCCTACGGTAATCCTGACGCTTTGCCCCGGCCTCAGGGTGATGTCTTGGGCCGGGGCTAGCGTGGCGGTCGGCGGCGGCTCGAGGAGCCCGGAAAGCTTCATGCTGGAAACGACCGATTGGATAATCAGGCCGATGGTTTGATCGGGGGGAAGTTCCTTTGGGATAGTGCCAACAGCCGCCGCCTTTTGAAGACTCTGAACCACATCAGAGAATACATTCGCCATTTTGGCCTGCCCAGTACCAGCGCCCAATTGTTGCTCCTCCCTGGGAGCGAATTGATGCACGAGTCCGGCTATCAACTCAATTAGTGCTGGCGCTAAGCCAGTGATGATAGGGATGATAGCCGTCGCCATTTGACCTTTCCGCCCAGCGTTGGGGGAGTCGTCAATGCCTGCTCCGGCGTCCATCCAGAGTAGCTTATTCTCTTCCCGACGAGACCCGGCCTTAATCCGAACTCCTCGGCCCACTCCGCTATGGGCTTAACTTGACCACGGAATTCCATAGTTTTAGTGGCGGACCTGTTTCTGTTCTGTATCGTTCGGGTTGCCCAACGAATATTGTCGGGCTTGTAGTCGCCAGTGCGATCCGGGAATCTGTCCAAGCTATGGATGCTGGAAGGGCGCGGGCCAACGTCTTCTAAAAACGCCTCGAAGCTGTTGGCCCATCTATCGCAAACCTTGATACCTTTTGCTCCATAATACTTATAGCTTATCGATTTCGGGTCATTACACCGTGCCTTCATCGCTCGCCAAATGCTTCGCTCCGTGTGGTGATCCTTGATGCGTGGAGGCCCGTGGAAAATGCGGAGGGTTGCCTTTCTCTTGGCGTTCGATTCGGCAGTTTGCGACCTGCCCTTTGGCCATCCTCTCGCCATGGGTGAATTATCCCTGAAGGAGATACCATCCTGGGCCGACGGGTGCCCCGAATTTCTGGAACACGCCGAATACCCCATCATCGCTCGTCACCGGAGGCGTGGTTGCCCCAGCCGCCAGCGAGTCGCCCGCGCCAACGGTGAACCAGTTGCCGCCAATCCGCTTACCCACGTGAATTGTATTCGGGGCTGGCGGGGCATTCGACGGGACCGGCAATAGCGGCAGCGGATCGCACACCGGAGCCGAATTCTCCAAGATCGACATCAGGCCGCTCTTCGGATCGGGCGGGCTCAGACTTGGCCCCATCGGCACCGCAGGACGCGGGTAGCCATGCGCGGCGGGATCGGTTCCTACCTGCGTGATGAACCCGTTGTAGTTAGCCACAGCGCCAGCATATTGCTCGGTGAGGTGCTTTTTGTCTAGATCGACCAGATAGCCAAGCTGCTTGTTCCGGTTCACGACGTAATCTTGCGGATCTAATGGCATATGCCCCATCGTAGGCTACCGGTATGCAGATTTGCAAGTGAAATCATTTTCGAATAATCTCGCGAATCGAGGAATCGACCGACCAGCCGTGGAAATCGTCCACTTCGGCAATTAGTTCATCGTTCTTGAAAAACTGCAAGGTAGTGAAAGTCGAATCGCCTCCGATGCCCGTCCTTCGGACTCGATCCGCCTCGATTATTGTTTCCCAGTGCTTATGCCACACTCGACATTTCATTCGCCCACCGTCCCGCGATCTTCTGCCGCGAACCATCCCCGCGCTACCCAGCCGAATAGGAAGCAGAGGGAACCAAGCAGAAGGCCACCGAGAAAGGCGGTCATGCCGCCATCCCCTTAGCTAAAGATGCCTTAATAGCGACGACAATCCTGGTTAAGCATTTCTCTTCACGCTTGCGGTCCTTAAGATTTTGGTAGCGGGCCAATTTACTGATGAGATAACCAATATCCGCCATAGCAACAAATTCACCGATAGTCATCCCCATTGCCCCGAAATAGCAAGTCCATGCATTGCCCCAGCAGGTAATGGTAACGGCCCCGCGCCCCGGCTCAAAGTCCTGCCAAAACACGGTTATAGGATCTAGTTCGGGGTCGCTAATCAGGATGCCCGAAACAGGGATAGGCTTAGTCGTCATTCATTCCTCCCGCGATTCAGGATCGCGCGGCAATCCGCCAGCGAGTAGCCAACGCTGTAAGCCTCATCCCATATCGGGAAGCCGTGGTGCAACGCGCTACCTGCGGCACACTTCAGGTCTCGGAAGCGCAGCGGCGGGCGTCCATCGGGCAGATCCAAGCGGATCGGGTGATACTCCGCGAACGTCTTGACGAACTGCGCATCGTTCTCGGTGGGGATAATCGCGTTGGTCATTGGCTTAGTCTCTCTCCGGATTGTAGCCCTGAACGTACTTCGCGGCGCGAATATTGATGCGGTAGGCCCGCTTTCGCGTGGCCGCACGCTCCAAGATGCGGTCGAATAACAGGGCAGCGCAAACTACAGCGCAGAAG
>Ga0247668_1000062_pt1 | contig 40342 bp, 5 predicted proteins | sample CNK09_metaG_FD_182737 | JGI IMG/M metagenome (GOLD analysis project Ga0247668, IMG submission 182737) | Soil microbial communities from Purdue University Martell Research Forest, Indiana, United States - CNK09 | ecosystem: Environmental > Terrestrial > Soil > Temperate forest > Bulk soil | place...
GGTGTTCAGCCGAGTCCGGACAAAGTCCAGGAGCTGGCGGGCTTTCTGTTGCAGTTGCTCGGCCGTCCTCGCCGAGAGCACGATGACAACCGTCGCGGAGGCCGTGGGCTGTTGCACCGGCTGTTGATACTCCTCGACGATCATGTGAGCATTCGATCCGCCCGCGCCGAAGGAGGAGATCCCCGCGATCCGAGGCAGCTTGCGGCCATCGATCACCGGCTGCTCCCAGGCTCGCAACGATTGATTGACCACAAATGGACTATTCGGAAAGTCAATATGCGGATTCAACTGCGCCGAATGCAGCGACGGCACGATCTGTTGATGCTGCATCTGCAAGAGGACCTTGGTCAGTCCAGCAATCCCCGCGGCGGATTCGCAATGGCCGATATTCGATTTGGCCGAGCCGATCAGGCAGAATTCGGTGTCCTCCGTATATTGATGAAAGGCTTTGCTGAGAGCGGCGATTTCGATCGGGTCGCCCAGCTTGGTGCCGGTGCCATGGGCTTCGATGTAGCTGACATGGCGCGCGTCGGTGTGCGATTCTGCCAATGCCTGACTGATGGCACTGGTTTGCGCCTGGGGATTGGGGACCGTGTAGCCATTCGTCTTGCCTCCATGATTGAGCGCGCTCCCTCGAATGATCCCGTAAATGTGGTCGCCGTCGCGTTTCGCCTCGGAAAGGCGTTTCAGGATGACGACACCCACCCCTTCTCCGGGAATGTAGCCGTCACCGCCCTCGCCGAAGCTTTGGCAGTGGCCATCACTGGAGATGAACTGCCCGGCGCTGAGCACCAGATATTTATTGGGATGAATGCTGACGTTCACTCCGCCGGCTATCGCCAGGCTGGTTCGCCCATGTTTCAGATCCTGGCAGGCGAAATGGATGGCGGTCAACGAAGAGGAACACATGGTATCCAACGTCACGCTGGGGCCATGAAGATTGAAGGCATACGAGACGCGGTTGGCGATGCTGGCCGCGCTGCCGGCCACTCCCAGCCGTCTGCCGTTCACGCTCGCCTCGGCGCCAAAAAGCTGGTATTCGGTATACATCACGCCGACATACACGCCGACCTGTCCCGGCAGATCCTGTGCGTGAGGCACCTGCAGGCTCGCGCGCGTGTATCCTGCGTCTTCGACCGCCATCCATGCGTGCTGCAAAAACAGGCGCTCTTGCGGATCGATATACTTCGCCTCTTTCGGCGATATATTGAAGAACAGCGGGTCGAATTCGGCGACGCCGGCGATGAAGCCGCCCCATTTGCTGTAATGGTATCCCCCCTGAGTGCGGTCCTCAGTGAAGTAGGCCTGCCAGTCCCATCGCTCTTTCGGCACTTCAATGATGCAATCCTTGCCCTCCTGCAGATTGTGCCAATACGCCTCGATATCCACCGCTTCGGGATACCGGCCACTCAATCCAATCATCGCAATCGGTTCCGCTTCTGTTGCTGCATAAGGAGTACTACGCAAACGGCCAGAGCGTCTGGACGTATCCCGCTTCACAGCAACTGGATGGACTGTAGGAGGTCGCGAAACAACAACTTTGGGCTGCTGATCACCGTTGTTCGCAAACAGTGCCGCTAAACGCGGCGAATGAGATTGGACAAAGTATTTGCTTAACTCGCCGATGGTGTGGTATTCGAAAAACAACGTCTTGGAGAGCGTGCCGAATGTACGCTCCAACTGTGACGTCAGCTTCATCGCCAGTATCGAGTCGATCCCGTACGTCTCCAACGCCGCTTGCGGATCGATGCTGTGAGACGGCAGTTTCAACAGTGCCGAACACTGTTTGCGCAAGTAGTCTTGCGTTTTATCGACGAAGGTGACAGGGTCGATCGCGGCGGCGGCTGGCGTTGACGTAACGAATTGTTGTGGTGCCGTCAGGGCTGCCGACTCCTCTGGCTCAATAGGGCGAGCGGCGAGAAGCGCACGGCGCATCTGCGCGAGATCACCTTCCGCGACCAGAATCTGGTCGTAGGGCAACGCCAGGATACGATAGAAGGCATCCAGGCCCATTGCCGTCTGCATCGGCCGCATGCCGGTGGTTTGTTGCAGTCGTTCCCGGCTCGCCGGATCGGCATCCATCCCACCGGCCGCCCACAATGACCAGTTGATCGAGCGCGTGCGCCCGTGCCGTTGTCCTGCAGCGACCTGTCGATTCCGATACGCTGCAAACTGGTCCATGAAACCGTTTGCGGTCGCGTAATCGGCTTGACCCAGATTCCCGAACGCGCCAGCGATGGAAGAAAACAGCGCGAAGAAATCGACCTCAACGTCCCGGCTCGCCTGGTCCAGATTGAAGGTACCGGTGACTTTCGGCGCCAGGACCTGCCTGAATTCGGCGCCGGACTTTTTCAGGATGAAGTTATCCGCAATGGTGCCGGCACAGTGAAGGATGCCGTTGAGCTGTCCGTACTCGTCCTTGATGGTGGCCATGAGCTGACTGACCTGCTCGAGATCGCGGAGATCCACTTGCCGGTAGCTCACACGGGCGTCCTGGGCGGATAGCCTGTCGACCAGAGCCTGCTTTCCGTTGCTTAACGCCGACCGACCCGCTAACACCACGCGCACGCCAGCCTGCTCGAGTATCTCGCTCGCAAACAGAACACCCAGGCGACCAACCCCTCCGGTAATCAGGTACACACCGTGAGGTCTGAACTCGATCGGCGACCTATCCTGATCTTTAGGTACTTCTTTCCAACGCAAAACCTGCCGCGCGCCCTTCTGATATCTGATCACCGGGTCCGCGTCGCCGTTCTTCTCGTCCTGCAGGTGATCAGATAGTTCTTCGGCCGTGATTTCCGATGGGGCGAGGATGAGTTGACCGACGAATTGCGGGGTTTCCAGTGCTGCCGTCTTGAGCAACCCCGCGAGTCCGGCAAGGAGCCCATGCTCCTCCTGATCTGCGATTACGATCTGGACGAGCACATCCCCCCGCGGCTTGCCTTGGAGGATGGTTTGTATACGATCAAAACACGCGAGAGCGTAATCGCTATAGCGCTGCTCAACCGTGCTTTGCTGCCCTGCTCGCAGTAAGAGGTACCGCGCATGCGGAAGAAACGATTCCAGTTTCGCGGCGTTGACTGCCTCAAGCTCACATAGAACAATATGATGTTCCGTGAATTCGCTACGGCGTGGGCGCAAGGATGCCACATCGGGACTGGCTTGCCAGGTCGGCGTAGCCAGCAAGACGCCAGTTGCCCTGCCCTGTTCCCGCAGCTTGATGATCTTGATCCTCTCTAAGGCTTCCTTTTGAGAAAGTCCGCCATTGGCCAAGTCATCGTAAATTTTCCGTAGGAGTTGTTTCATCTGAATCACATCCCCGCGCAGCCGGATTCAACAGCAAAAGCGAAGCAATTACTGGGCTCGGCCCGCTCTCGCGACCCGAATGGCTCGATTCATCGGTGTCGAGGTTCGGCTGGATTGCGCAGCGGATTGCCACGCTCGAGCCCTCCTCAATCGTGGAAGTCGATGGAACAGCATTGGCGCAGCCAGAGCCGCTTATCCCAGACCCACAGCTTCCTCGACGCCGACCTCAGGACTCATAATGTCAGTCGTCATTGCCGCATACCGCCTGGTCAGAACGGCCGCAGCGCCCTTCATGATCCGCTCGGCGATGTCACTGACATGACGATTGCGCCACGCCTCGAGCGGCGTTCCTTTCACCCACTGATTGAATACGCCGAGTGCAGGGCCGCAATGTACCTGATAGTTCACTTTCTCTTCCTCCACGCCGCGCATTGCTAACCGAGTTGAGTGGACGAAGTACCACTTGAAAATGAGAGCCATTTTCTGTTTTGGCGACGGCTCCGCATTTTCGAATCCGGGTTTGAGCCTGGCGTGATAGCTTCTCGTTTCCGACCATACCTCGTCGAACGAGCGCTTGAAGTATTTCTCCTCGATCTGCTTCCTTGTCTGGTAATCGATTTCGTCCAAGGAGTTGTATCGCGTATAGAGCTCATATAGCTTATTCGCACGGCCTGGAAAGAAAACGCCCTTTCTAAGAACCTGAACCTTGGCGCCACTCTCAAACATGTCGCCCGCTGGAGCGTAGGCGGTATCCTGAACGCCCATGTCCTGTAACATGTCCTTGACGCTGTCGCTGGTACCGGCCTCGACCGTGCATTGATTGATGGAGCCGGTCGTAATGAAATCAGCTCCCATGATAAAAGCCGCCGCTGCTGCCTCCGGGCTGCCGATACCGCCGGCTGCACCAACCCGGATCCGCTTTCGATACGAGTATCGAGACATTAGCTCGTCTCGCAGATGCAGCATGGCCGGCATGAGAGCATAAGCGACGCCTCGATCGGTATGCCCACCAGCGTCGGCTTCCACGCAGATATCTCCCGCAACAGGGATGGAACGTCCCAACTCCGCTTCCTGCGGCGTCAGACGTCCTCCAGCAACTAACTCTCTGACAATCGCTTCGGGTGCCGGGCTCATAAACGCATAGGCAACCTCCGGTCGCGACACTTTTGCGAGGATGATGTGGGGAGTAGTGATCGTTTCCCCTGGACCGCGGGACAAGCCACGCAGGCGATACCACACTACGCTTGGTGTGACATCCGTGTAGGCGGCAGCTTCTATAAAGCGAATGCCCCGGGAGAGAAAGAGATCGACCGTTCGTTCTTCCAAATCGGCTTGACCGATGTTGTGGAGCAGATTCATACCAAAGGGCTGGCTCTCGGTGACTTGCGATCTGATCGATTCGATGGCGAGGTCGATTTTCGTCAGTGCCAACCCTCCGGTCCCGAAGTAGCCGATCAGATTTGCCTTTGCCAACGCGACAACCAGAGCTTCTGATGCGATCGCCTTGTACATCGAACCAGCCGTGTACGCATATTTCACGCCGTATTCCGCGCTGAATGCGGGGTCGCCAAGGCGCGCAGGATCGATGAACCCGTTACATGGAGAAGGCATAGCTCTATATCTCGTTATTTGAGGACAACTGATCTCCAACTTCTCGGCAAAACGATGAGCACTTCCCGCACGGAGAGAACGAGCACTGTATATCGACGAGCCTTTTTACCGAGTAACGGCGTCCGAAACTACCGAGCCACGCAAAACGTGCGCTCGCCATAGCGATGGCCGCGCGCATTCCGGGGCAACCTTAGCCAAACGTGACCGCATCATCGATAGAAACGTTCTGATTCACGATATCGGCGATGAGCTTTTCATAGAAATCGCTATCGAAAGCACCGCCATCGTTTTTGAAGCTCTCAAGCGCAAAAACAGGCACCGCATTACGGAGACTTGCTTCGACCTCGTGTTCGATGACTCGCGACGCCAACCCTCGCATTTGTACACAGACGTTCCCTTGATCATCGCATAGATCGATGTCCAGTGTGATGGCATGATCGTCAGCCGTACGGACGGCGGAGTAACGAATCCAGGCAACCATGTCGTTCGTGCACGCTGCTAGAATGCGCAGTGAATCCAGAACAAACGGTACGGATGGCCTTCTGGGGAGAAGACTCCCGTCTGCGATCAGGCCAATCGAGGCTTGCAAAGCACTGTCCATCAAGCTGGGGTGTAACACATATTCATATTGGCTTGTCGTGATAACCGATGGTAGACGCAATTGCGCGAGCAATTGCTTTTCGCCGAGGTCGATGGTGATGATTCCTTGGTGTCCCGGCCCATAGGTGATCCCCATCTTGGAGTACATTGCATAGATATCCGCGCCTTCCAATGTACCTCGGCCCATCTGACTTCTGAGACTTGCGAGATCGAGCACGACAGGCGGGGAGCGGTGTCCGAAAACGGCCTGACCCTCGCAGTAAATGGTTTCCTGTTCGGTCTCTTCGCTGTAAATTTTGAAGTCGACCTGCTCGTCGTCGTTTACAGACAGGGTGATGAAAACCTCTCTGGGCTCTGTAACGACCAGCGGCCGGAGCCAGATTGTATTGTGCAGCTCAAGGATGCTCGCTTGGGGTTGATCTGGCGACGCCTGTGCAAGCGCCGCCCGGGCCATTTCCAGATACGCGACGCCTGGCATAACCTTTTGTACCGTGTGGCCATCGATACGTAATCGATGATCCGCCAAGAAGAACTCTTCTCCCGTAAACGTTGAGCGGTATCGTTGGCCGCTCAGGTCGGAGGTGTTAAGGTGGAGCAAGGGATGAAACACCGCGGTTGCGGCCTCTGTAACCACAACTACGGAAGCCACGTTCTCGCCTGCGACCGTATCGATCCAATAGCGTTCTTTGGCGAAAGGATACGTGGGCAGGCTCAACCGTCGCGGCTTCGTCTCTCCGTAGAGCTTTTCCCACTCGATCGGAAATCCTTTCACCCAAAGCTCCAGCAACCTCGACCATTTGCCTCGCTGGATCCATTTACTCACGGCTTCGCCCATCTCTTCGTCACCACCAATAGCGGCCAGCGTCTTGTCGTTCCGCTTCACCTCTCCTTGGTGGAGCCCTTCAATCCCGCTTTTCCCTTCGACAAACTCCTCCAACTTCGTTTCCAACTCCTTGATCGACCCGATGGTCATCCCCAATCGGTGCTCCATCGCTTCCCGTCCCACCTGTAATGTATAGGCCAACCCCGGCAGATCCCTGTCGCTCAACTCTCGCCGGCCGATCGCTTGCAACAATTGCTTGGCGTGTTCCTTCAACCGCTCTTTGCCCTTAGCCGACAACACCACCATTACTGGACGCTGAGCTTCACTCTCCAAGGGCGTCCCGCCTACATACTCCTCCACCACGACATGTGCATTCACACCGCCGAATCCAAAGGAACTAACCCCTGCCCGGAGCGGTTCACCGTAGTCCGAGCTCCTCCACGGCTGCGTTTCTCTCACAATGTAAAAGGGGCTTTCCTCCAGCCGTATGTAGGGGTTGACCTCTTCGCAATGCAGACTCGGGACGAGCACCCTGTACTTCAGTTGTAGCAACACTTTGATCAATCCGGCGATCCCGGCTGCCAACTCCAGGTGTCCGATGTTACTCTTCACCGAACCCAATCCGCAGTACCCGGCATCCGCCTCCACTCCCATCTCCTCATATAAGTGCTGAAATGCAATCTTCAAACCGTTGACTTCGACCGGATCCCCTAACGCTGTCCCTGTTCCGTGTGCCTCGATGTAACTCACACTCCTGGGACTCACGCCTGCTAGCCGATACGCATCTTCGATCAATTCAGCCTGCGCTTGGGGATTGGGCGCCGTCAAGGAATGCCCACGGCCCCCGTGATTCTCGGCACTCGCTCGGATCAATCCATAGATGTGATCCCCATCCCGTTCAGCCTCACTCACCCTCTTCAATACCACCATTCCTACGCCTTCCCCCCGCACATACCCATCTGCCCGGCTGGAGAACGTCTTGCACTTTCCATCCTGGCTGAGCATCCCGGCCTTGCTGAAGCTAATGTGCGCTGTAGGAGTTAGGAGTGTGTTCACTCCCCCTACAAGCGCCATCTCGCATTCCCCACCCATGATCGCCCTCACCGCGCGGTGCACTGCCACGAGAGAACTCGAGCAAGCCGTCTCGATCGGCTCACTCGGTCCATGCAGGTTCAACAAGTAGCTAAGTCGGTTGGGACCCAACGACGGAACCACTCCGGCCGCGCTATATCCCTCGATGCCAGCCCTGGCCTGCGTCACCAGCAGTTCACCGTAACCAGTGTTCGCTGTACCTATGAAGATGGCAGTCCGACTCCCCCACAATTGCTTCGGCCCGTATCCCGCATCCTCGAATGCCTTCCATCCGTACATCATCAGCAGCCGTTGCTGTGGGTCGATCCACTCCGCTTCGCGCGGCGAAATCCCGAAAAACAGAGGATCGAACTCGTCGACACCCTCAATGAAGGCTCCCCATTTCACGCTGCTTTGGTTTCCATCCTCTCTCTCATCGCCGTATAAAGCCCGCCAATCCCAACGTTCCCGTGGGATCTCCCGAATGCTGTCTTTGCCTGCCTTCAGGTTTTCCCAGAACCCATTCAGGTCTTCCGCCCCAGGAAACCGGCCGCTCATCCCGATGATGGCAATCGCCTCTGCGCCACTTACTTTTGCTTCCGTCTTCTCTGCTGTCAATCGGCCCGCTACCCGGCCGGCCAGCGGTGCCCGTCGCCGCTTCCTTCCCTCCCAGCCTCTTCGCTGTGCGGTGTCCTCTTCCGACTCCTTCGCAGCGGCGACCGTTGATACCACTCCTGTTTCCACTCTATATTTTTCCGCAAGCCTCGTTCCATGGTTCTCTACCAGATACCCGGCAAACCTTTTCAACGTGGCTTGCTCGTAAAAAATCGTCGGCATCAACTCCAATGCATAGGCCTGATTGACATGGTTGGCCAAGCCGGTCAGGCTGATCGAGTCAAAGCCGAATTCGCTCAGTTCCGTGTCCAAATCAATGTCTTCCTTCTTCACCTTCAGCAACACGCAAACCGCTTCCGCCAGCCATGCTTCCACCTTTCCCAGCAATCCCGAACTCTTTTCTTCGGTTGCCAGAGGTGGCGTTATGATCGGCAGGACCGGAGAAAGCTTTCTCCGCGGTGTCGTTTTTACCGCGTGTCGTTTGCCGGATGATCCCGTCGCTTTCGGCGAAACGTTGCCTGCCTCTACGCTGAATTTTTCCGCGAGCCGCTCCCCATGCTCCTCCGCCAAATATCTGGCGAAGGTCCCTAGCGTCGCATGTTCATAAAAGATTGTCGGCATCAACTCCAATGCGTAAGCTTGATTCACGTAGTTGGCGAAGCCGGTCAGACTGATCGAATCAAAACCGAATTCGCTCAGTGCCGTATCGACATCGATGTCCTCCCTCTTCACCTTCAACAACAGGCAAACTGCTTCGATCAGCCATGCTTTGACCTTCTCCAGCGATCCCAAAGATTCCGTCTCGTCGCTTGCCGAGGACGCAATTGTTGGGAGCGCTGGAGACGGCACGATTTCAGAAAGCATTCTTTGCGGTCTTGTTGTCACGGCGTACCTTTGCCGGATGATGCCGTCGCTTTCTGCGACGATGATCTGCTGCCCTAAGCCCTGCGCCTCCGACGCCGGGAAAGACACCCTCCGAAACCCTTCCTCCTCCAGCACCCGCTTCCACGTTGCTGCTGTCAGTCCCGGATTGCCATCCATCCGCAGTTCCTTGTCTTCGTACGCCCACCATCCGTCCAACAGCCCAAAGGTCAGATGCATATACAGGCTCTTAGTCCCGAGCTCGTTCAGCACGAGCACCCCGTTTGCTTTCAATGCCGCCTTCGCATTCCTCACCGTCTCCCTCATCCGCCCTGTGGCATGCAGCACATTGGCCGCGAGCACCACGTCGTACACACCGCGCTCCAGACCCTGTTCCTCCAGTCCCTTCTCCACATCCACCGCGGCGTACTTCAGATAGTCGCGCCCTCCTCCGTACGTCTGCTCACCATGCCGCAAAAACCATTTCGAGATGTCGCTGTAGCAGTACTCCTTCACATCGTTCCGGTACTCATCCAGCTTCCGCAAGATCCCTTCACTGGTCCCTCCTGTGCCCGCTCCCAACTCGAGCAGCCGTAGTTTCAATCCTCCTTCCTTTCTCTTGCCTTCCTCTCTCCTCCTTTCCTCGACATACCAACCGACTACGCGGGCCATCACCCCGTTGAAGTAGTCCGCCACCGCGTTGTTCTTGTAAACCTCTCCCACCAACTCCAGCGATGAATTGGGAAACATCACGTCCGTCGCACGCTTCTCTCCCCGCAGGATCTCCACCAAACTCCGCAGCGTCGCTTCCACCAGATTCACCTGCGCGGCCATCCCGCTACCTGTCTCCTCCCACCGGCTCTTCTGTTTCTCCCACTCCCCCCACAGATGCTCCTGTTCTGCCTTCACTTTCCCTTTTTCAGCGAGATAGCCATGCCTGGCCAGAATCCGCAGACTCTCCGTCATCCAGCGCTCATACTGTCCCACCACTCCGCTCCACTCTCCCTCTTCTCCCTTCCACCCCATCCGCTGCATCTGTCCCCACAGCATCGTGACCAGAACTTCATCGACTTCATGCTGCTGTTGTTCCCAACTCCTGATCAGTTCCCGCGTTGACTCTTCTCCCCCCACAGCAGGCATCCCCCCCGCCATCCGTTCGCACACGGATGGCGCTTCTTCCCGTGCTGCCCATATCCTCTCGCCTAAACTGAGTCCCAGCGCGCGCGCCAACTCCCCCCCTTTCATCCGGATCATCACAACCTGCCCCAGCGGTCCGCTCAACAGTTGCTCCAGCCCGGCCATCCCCTCCAGCGGCTCAAGCGATCCCAATCCCCCTTGCTCCATCCGCTCCTGATACTTCGCTTCCGCCACGAGCCCTACACTTCCCCAATACCCCCAGTTCATCACCTTCACCGCATAGTTGACGTTCCCGGACTGCCACTCCGCAAACGCGTCCGTAAACGTGCATCCGGCTGCGTAGTTACTTTGTCCGGGTGCCTTGATGAAGCTTTGCACCGACGAGAAATAGAGAATAAAATCCAGCGGCTCCCGGCCGAACACCTGCGCCAACCGCACCGCTATGTCCACCTTGGCCGAAAGGCCCGCACGGAACTGCTCTTCTCTCATGTTGGCGAGGCTCTTGTCCGCCAGCACGATGGCCGAATGGATGACACCGTCAATCCGTCCGTACTTGTCCTTGATCTCCTCACGGGCCCGCTCCAACTCCTCCCGGTTCCGCGCATCTGCCGCGATGTATAAAGGCGGTTCCCCACCTTCACCAGCCACGCGCTGCCGCTTCTTGTCAATCACCTCGTCCTTCGCCCGCCGCCCAATCCACACAACGCGTGCCTCATATCTCCTGATCAGGTACTCGCTCAGTACTTCTCCCACTCCTCCCGCGCCGCCAATCACTACATAGACGCCTCCGCGCTTGTATCCACACTCCGTGCTCTTCCTATCCCCCGGCTCGAACTCCACCAGCCGCCGGCGGTACCACTGTCCTTCCCTGTATCCCCAGCCTTCTCCGCGCACATCCCAGCCCAGCCGCAGCATCTCTGACCACGGCCACACTCCAGGTCCCACATCTACCAGCCGCACCTTCCACTTCGCGTACTCCTTGGCCATCGATCCGGCCAAACCGTGCACGGTGCTATGCGTTGCATTTACTGTCTGCTCGCGCTTTCCTCCGATCCTCTGCGTTTCACTCGTAATCACCGTCCACTCAAGCTCGCCTGCCCCGTACCCCTCTCTCAGAAGCGCCTTGATCAACCGGAATCCCAGCAACACCCCTTCTTCTTGCTCTTCGATGAACTCTTCGGTCTCTCCTCCACGCGGTTTCGCTCCCGGTAGAATCCAGACCACATGATCGATCCTCCGTTCGCCCCTCAGCTGCTCAGCGATCTCCTCCACCGTGGCTCGTCCATCCACGTTCAGAACTTCCGCTCTCCCACTCTCTCGCTGCAGCGCACGCTGCTGTTCTTCCTCTCCTCCGATCACCACGACTCGCTCCCCGGGGCGAAATCTTGCTTCTATCGCTTCAACCTTCACGGGCTCCCAGACGGGCGCCAGCGTCATCAGGCCCGCTGGCAATTCAGCCACCGTCTCCAGGAAAACCGCTCCTGCTTCCTCAAATCTCTTGCTCCTGCTCTCAGCCAACGCCCCTTCGAGTGCACGGCCGGCCAAACCCTTCATGCGCACACACACACGCCCCTGCTGGTCGCAGAGATCGATGTCCAGCTTGACGACGTCCCCCCCCGGCGGACTGCCCAAGGAGTAACGAACCCACGCGAACATCTCGGGGGTACAAGGCGCAACGACAAGTAACGACTCCAGTGCAAATGGCAAACGCGGCCGGTTGGAGGCTTCGGACCGGCCGTCGACCAAGGCCACACCAGCCTGCAAGGCACCATCCATCAAACTCGGATGCAGAACATAGTCTCGGGACTTGTCTTCCACGCTCCTCGGCAGCCGGAGCGTTGCCAATAATTGATTGCGTCCTTGACGAATGGCAATGATTGCTTGAAAAGAAGGGCCATAGACGAGACCCATCCGGGCGCACGCTGTATAGAAGACGCTCGGCTCCAGCTGGCCCTGCCCCATCTGTGCCTCGAGCTGCCCGAGATCGAGCCTGGCCGGCTCCGGTTGACGACTCCAGACCGCGCGACCCTGGCAATGCACGATCTTCTGTTCGTCGTCCTCGCCGAAAATTTCGTAGTCGATCTGTTCGCCGGCGTCCGCTGACAATGCAATGCTGATTTGCTTCTTAGTGGTGACGACGATCGGCTGCGTCCAAACTGTATTGTGCAGCTCCAGGATCGCCGCTTGCGGACGCGCAGGCATTGCCCGCTCGATCGCCGCGCGCGCCATTTCCAGATATGCCACGCCAGGCAGCACCTTTTGAGCGGCGTGCCCGTCCGCCTTCACCTGATGATCGGCGAGAAAGAACTCCTCTCCCGTAAACGTCGAGCTAAAACGTTGCTCGCTCAGATCGGAGGTGTTGCTGTGCAGCAAGGGATGAAGGACGAACGTTGCGGAGCCCGTGGAGCCAACGGGTGGGGCCGCCGCGATCCAATAGTGCTCTTTGGCAAACGGATACGTGGGCAGACTGATACGTCGAGGGCTGGCTGCGCCGTAAAGCTTGCTCCAATCGACCTCAAGTCCCTTGACCCACAGGTCCAGCAGCCTGGAGAGTTTCCTGCTGGCAATCCATTTGGCGACCGTCTGCTGCAAGTCGGGATCGGTGCTGAACACCGACAGGGCTTCTTTGTTGCGTTTCACCTGCCCGTGATACGCGTCTTCGATATCTTGCTCGCCGGTTACATGGGCTTCTAGCTTTTCGGCAAGTTGTTCGACCGAGGTCACGACGAAACCCAGCCGTTCATCCATCGCTTCTCTACCCACCTGTAGGGTATAAGCCATGGCAACGAGATCAATTGTGCTCAGCCGTGCCCGGACAAAATCCAACAGATCACTGACCTTTTGCTTCAGTTGCGCCGCCGTCCTCGCCGAAAGCAGGATGATGGCGGTCGCAAAAGCCGTCGGCTGTTGCGGCGGCTGTTGATACTCCTCGACGATCATGTGGGCATTCGCTCCACTCGCGCCAAAGGACGAGATCCCCGCGATGCGTGGCAGCGTTCGGCCATCGATCACCGGCTGTTCCCATGGTCTCAACGACTGATTGACGACGAACGGACTGTTGTGAAAATCAATATGGGTATTCAACTGCGTCGAATGCAGCGAAGGAAACAACTGTTGATGCTGCATCTGCAGCAGCACCTTGGTCAGCCCCGCCATGCCCGCAGCGGATTCGCAATGACCAATATTGGATTTGACCGATCCGATTGAGCAGAATCCGGTGTCCTGGGTATGTTGACGGAAAGCCTTGGTTAGTGCGCCAATCTCGATGGGATCGCCCAGCTTGGTTCCCGTGCCATGGGCTTCGATGTAACTAATATGGCGCGCGTCCGTGTGGGATTCTGTCAATGCCCGGTTGATCGCACTGGTCTGCGCCTGAGGACTGGGGACCGTGAAACCATTGGTCTTGCCGCCATGATTGAGGGAGCTTCCTCGAATGATGCCGTAAATATGATCGCCGTCCCTCTTCGCCTCGGAGAGCATTTTTAGAACGACTACCCCCACCCCTTCTGCGGGAATATAGCCGTCGCCGCCATCGCCAAAGCTTCGACAGTGGCCGTCAGTGGAAATGGCCTGCGCCGCGCTGAGCAGCAGGTATTTATTGGGATGAAGGCTCACATTGACCCCGCCGGCAATCGCCATGCTGGTTCGCCCCTGTTTCAAATCCTGGCAAGCGAGGTGAATTGCTGTCAATGACGCGGAACACATGGTATCCAGCGTTATGCTGGGACCGTGAAGATTGAGGGCGTAGGAGACGCGGTTGGCGATGCTGGCAACGCTGATGGCAAATCCGAGACGTTTGCCTTGCATGCTGGCCTCGGCACCAAACAACTGGTATTCACTGGTCCACACGCCGGCATAAACGCCGACCTGCCCCGCCAGATCCTGTTCGCACGGCACCTGCAGGCTCGCGCGCGTGTATCCAGCATCTTCGATCGCCATCCACGCATGCTGCAGGAACAAGCGCTCCTGAGGATCGATGAGCTCTGCTTCGGCGGGCGAAATGTTGAAGAACATCGGATCGAATTCGTCGACGCCGGCAATGAAGCCTCCCCACTTGCTGTAATGGTATCCACTCTTGGTGCGGTCTTCGCTAAAATAGTCCTGCCAGTCCCAGCGTTCCCTGGGCACCTCGACGATGCAGTCTTTCCCCTCACACAGATTGTGCCAATAGGCTTCGAGATCGGCTGCTTCGGGATAACGGCCGCTCAATCCGATGATGGCGATCGCGTCGTATTCTATGGTGGCAAGCGGCGTGGCACCCACTGGGCTGCTGAAACGTCGGGTTGATATCTGCCTGCCGCGGACAGGCACCACTGGTACCAGCGTCGGCGGCACTATGTCACCATCGCGATTCGCAGCCGTTGCAAAGAGCGCGGTCAATTGCTTCGAATGATGTGCGACGAAGTATTCGGTCAACTCGCGAATTGTTTGATATTCGAAAAACAGCGTCTTCGAGAGCGAACCCAGCGTCTTTTCCAACTGGTTCGTCAGCTTCATCGCCAGGATCGAGTCGACCCCATATTTCTCCAGAGGGGCTCGTGGATCGATATCGCGGGACGGAAGCGTCAGCAATCCCGAAAATTGCTTACGCAAGTAATCTTGCGTCTTCTCTGCAAGACTCTCTGGATCGATCCCGGCAGTAATCATCACGGAGCTTTGTGCCTGCTCTTCTGATGACCGTGCATCGTCAAGCCATGCACGACGCATCTGCATGAGATCACCTTCGCCGACCAGCATCTGATCGTAGGGCAACGTCAGACTACGATGGAAGGCGGCCATGCCCGTCGGCGTGCGCATAGGCTGCACGCCCGTGGTTTGTTTTGCCAGTTCCATGCTTGCCGGGTCGACAGTCATCCCTCCTGCTTCCCACAACGACCAGTTGATCGATCGCGTGCGCCCGTGCCGTTGCTTCGACGCAACCTGCCGATTGCGAAACGCAGCAAACTGGTCCATGAAACCATTCGCGGTCGCGTAATCGGCTTGCCCCGGATTCCCCAACGCACCGGCGATGGAAGAAAACAACACGAAGAAATCGAGCGCGACGTCCCGGCTGGCCTGATCCAGGTTGAACGTGCCGATGACTTTCGGCAGGAGGACCTCGGCGAATTCAGTCACGGTTTTCTTCAGGATGAAGTTGTCCGCGATCATCCCGGCACAGTGAAGAATGCCATTGAGCTGTCCGAATTGTTCTGTGATGGCGATGATGAGCCGCATCACCTGATCAAGATCGCCGAGATCCACGAGGCGATAGCTCACACGGCCGGGCTGCGCGGACAATCCGTCTAGAACGGCTTGTGTTTCAGCCCTCAATACCGAGCGGCCCGTCAAAACCACGCGGGCCTGCTGCGTTTGCTCGATGATTTGTTTCGCGAACAGAGCTCCCAGGCGGCCGAGACCACCAGTGATCAGGTAGACACCTGAGTCGTGGAACGCGATCGGTGGCGTTTCCAGGTCTGCCGTTACCTCTTGCCAACGCAAGACCCGCCGCTCACCCCGGTCGTACTTGACCAGCGGGTCCAAGGCGTTTTCTTCGCTCAGCCGACGGCCCAATTCATCAGCCATCATGTCGGCTGGAACGAGGATGAGCTGACCGACGAACTGCGGATTTTCCAGTGCAGCTGTCTTCAGCAATCCGGACAAACCCGCAAAGAGGACTTGTTCCTGGTGGTCAGCGATGACAATCTGGACGAGTACCGCGCCTTGAGGTTTGCCCTTGAGTATCGTTTGGATCCGTTCAAAGCATACAAGCGCATGCTCGCTGAAGCGCTGCGCAACACTTTGTTGTTGCCCCGCTTGCAATGACACGCAGTATCTGCGTGGAACTTCGGACTCCAGTGTCTTGACGTCGACTTTCGGTAGCTCACACAGAATCACATGGTATTCCGCGTATGCGGGCCTAACGGCGCCGGCAAATGGCTCCACGCCTCGGGCTTGCCAGACCGGGGTGGCCAGCAGACCGCCTTTCGACTCTCGCCGTGCAGCAGATGTACTGATCTCCTTGCTCACCAGGCGCGTAGAGAATCCGCGCATTTGCACACAGACGTTCCCGCGCTGATCGCATAGATCGATATCCAGTTTGACGACGTTGTCCGTCGCGTGGCTACCTGCCGCGTAGCGCACCCAGGCGACCATCTCCCGAGTGCACGAGGAGAAGATCCTCAACGATTCCAGCGCAAACGGCAATCGTGGCTGGGTGAGCTCGGACCAACCGTCGATCAACACGAGATAACCCTGCAGGGCGGCGTCCATCACACTCGGATGAAGGACATAGTCTCCCGACGTCTCCTCTACCACCCTCGGCAGCCGCAGGTGTACCAATGATTCGTTGCTTCCCAGATGAACGGCAGTGATTGCCTGAAAAGAGGGTCCATGGACGATACCAAGTCGACCAAACGCTGCGTACACCGTGTTCGGCTCGAACCTGCCCTGCGCCATCTGTCTCTCGAGTTGCTCGATATCGAGCCTGACCGGCGGCCGTTGGCAGCTCCAGACCGCACGACCTTGGCAATGGACGATCTCTTCTTCCCCGTCCTGGCTGTAGATTTCGTAGTTAATCTCGTCGCTGTCGTTCGCCGACAACGCGATGTTGATTTGCTTTTGCTGCGTGACAACGATCGGCTGCGCCCAAACGGTATTGTCCAGCTCGAGGACGGTCGATTCGGAGCGCCCTGGCCATGCCCTCTCGATCGCCGCCCGCGCCATTTCCAGACACGCGACGCCAGGAAGAACTCTGAGTACCGCCCGACCATCGGTACGTACCAGGTGATCCGCCAAGAAAAACTCATCGCCGGTGAAAGTTGAGCTATAGCGTTGCTCCCTCAGATCGGACGTGTTCCCGTGCAACAAGGGATGAAGAACCGCTGCCGCAACACCCTTGGCGACTACGTGCCCCCCCGCCGGCGTATCGATCCAGTAGCGCTCCTTGGCAAAGGGATACATCGGAAGGTTGATACGCTGCGGTTTGGCTTCACCGTATAGCTTGTTCCAATCCAGATCCAGACCCTTGACCCACAGGTCCAGCAGCTTCGCGAGTTTCCTCGCTGCGATCCACTTGTCCACTAGGGCTTCTTTCATCTCATCATCTTGGATGATGCTGCTCAAGCTCTCTGTGCCGCGGTGTGCTTGGCCCTGGTAGACATCCTTTATCTGCGTCTCGCCATTGATATAAGTCTCGAGCTTTTCAGCCAACTGTTCGGCCGAGCTCACCAGGAAGCCCACGCGTTCTTCCATCCCTTCCCGGCCCACCTGCAACGTATAGGCAATCTCGACCAGATCTACCGAGGGTGCCTCGTTGCGAATGAAGTCCAACAGGTCACGGGCCTTTTGCTTAAGCTGTTCCGGCCTTCTGGCAGAGAGGGGTACGATTAGCGTCGTATCGGACGTAACGATTCTCACTGGCGGTGTGACTTCGGCCAGCGGCAGATATTCGCCGATCACGATATGGGCATTGGTGCCGCTGAAGCCGAATGAGCTGGTCGCGGCCAGGCGTCCTTCCGTTCCCCGCGGCTTCCACTCCTGCAGTCGGGTGTTGACGTAAAACGGACTATCTTTCAGGGCGATATGCTCATTGAGCTGCTCGAAATTGATCGTGGGTGGCAGTTGCTTGTGCTTCAGCGCCAGCACGACCTTAAGAACGCCGGCAACACCTGCCGCCATCGAGCAATGGCCGATATTGCTCTTCACGGAGCCCAGCGCGCAGTACTGTTTGTTCTGAGTGTACTTATTAAAGGCCGTCTTCAGACCTTCTACCTCGATCGGGTCACCTAATTTAGTGCCGGTGCCATGGGCCTCGAGGAGTTGGATATTCGCCGGATCGATCTGGTATTTTTGGTATACTCCCTGCTCCAGGCGCGTTTGCGAGTCCGGGTTGGGCGCGGTAATGCCGTTGGTCTTGCCGTCTTGATTGACACCCCATCCGTGAATCACGGCTTGAATAATGTCGTGATCTTTCCGGGCGTCGGCCAGCCGTTTCAATAGTACGACACCCACACCTTCTCCCGGAACAATGCCGTCGGCTCGTTGATCGAAGGTGAAGCACTTGCCTTCGGGCGAGAGCATTCCTGCTTGCGTCGATCTGATATGCGCTTCAGGTCCGGCCATTACATAGACGCCCCCGGCCAGGGCCAGATCGCTGCTACCAGAGGTCAAACTGTCACAGGCCTGGGCGATGGCAACCAACGACGAAGAGCAAGCGGTGTCAGTGGAGAGGCAGGGGCCATGCAGATTCAAAAAGTAGGACACGCGCGCAGCCAATATCGACGTAGCGTCGCCGGTGAAGCTTTGAGCGCTTAATTGCTGCTCCCTCGAAAGCAAGTGGTAGTCTCCGAATGCACACCCTGCAAAGACTCCACATTTGCTGCCGGACAAGCGTCGCGCGTCGTATCCGGCGTTTTCGATACTGTGCCAACACGCCTGCAGGAACAACCGTTGCTGCGGATCTATGCTCTCCGCCTCGGTAGGCGAAATGTTGAAAAACAGCGGATCGAACAGATCGTATTCGTCGAGTGCGCCCATCCACTGACTGATGGTCTTGCCTGGCACAATGGCGCCGGGCTGATAGTAGGCACTCAGATCCCAGCGGTTCCGGGGGACCTCGGTGACGCAATTCCTGCCCTCCGCAATGTTCTGCCAAAACTGCTCGAGGTTTTTGGCCTGCGGGAATTGGCCCGCTATCCCGATGATCGCAATCGGCTGTGATCCACCGTTTGCCGGAGCGCTGGCGACGAACCGCGATGCGGTTCGACTGCGACGGGACGTGAGCATCTCGACAGCGGGCTCAGGCACGATCTTCTTGTGCTGCGAGGTGCTCCTCACCGACGGCACCGGCATCGCTACCGCCCCAGGCGCATTCGGGCTGAGAAGCGTGCCGTGCTTTTCTGCCTCTTCCTTGACGTAGCGACCGAGTTGGGCCAAGGTCGGATAGCTATAGACCTTGGTGGCCGCGATCGAGGTCTGATACTTCTCATTGATCTTGCGAATCCACGTCACGCCAAGGATTGAATCGAGACCCAGATCGACGAATTGGACGTTCTCGTCGATCTCGCTCTCTTGCATCTGCAGCTCGTTCGCAAGGAGCGCTCTGACGTTCGTGGTAACTGCAGCGAGCACATCGCTGTCCACGGATGTGTTCGAGGCGCCGACCACCACCGGCAACGCCACCGTCATCGCTAACTCCATCGCGATCGGTATCTCTACCGCCGGTATCGCGCTCTGGCTCGACAGCGCACGGCGCTTTTCTGCCTCTTCCTTCACGTAGCGACTGAGCTGGGCCAGCGTCGGGTAGCTGTAGACCTTAGTGGCTGCGATCGACGTCTGATACTTCTCGTTGATCTTTCGTATCCACGTCACGCCGAGAATCGAGTCGAGGCCAAGATCGACGAACTGAACCTCATCGTCAACCTCGCTCTCTTGCATCTGGAGCTCGTTCGCCAGAAGCGTTTTGAGGCTCGCGGTGACTTCAACCAGCACGTCGCCGTCGACGGACTTGTTCGCCGCGGCGACCTGAAATGAGGGCGCATTGGCTTCGACATGGGCCTGTTGCGCGCTGACTTGGGGCGACGCTGCGGCCGGCTGGAAGAAGTTGTTCTGAATTCGCGCCAATGTGTCGAACTGGCCCACAAAAGTCTGGTCATGCAAGACCAATTCGAGTCGATAGGTCTCCTCCAACGTCTCGCGCACGTACTCTGTAAACCGTTGTTTGAGACCGATCAAACGGTCTCGGGACACGTGAGCGATTTGTTTGGCCAATGCCATCGCCGCCGGATACACCTCGGCCCGCGGCAAAATGGGCAGCCTCAATCCCCTCTCTTTCAATTCGCTGCCGGCGTAGTGCTGGGCGGTCAAATGGCTTTCTGTGGCCAAGTCATGCCCGATCTTCTCCGGAAAAAGCAATGTTGAGCCGTCGCCCGGCGCGAATCCATAATCCATGTACGGATTGACATACCGGCTTTCCTCGCTCAGCAGCAAGAGATCGGCGAAGAGCCCCATGGTCCAGCCGGCGCCGATGCCATGTCCCTGCATCGCCGCGATCACCGGCAGCTTGCAGTCCAGCGGCAACTGATAGGCCTTGAAATCAGTAAATTTGATTTTGCCCTGCTGAATGGCCAATAGGCCTTCTTTGGTGCCGCCGCACGCAAAATAGCTGTCGTAGCCGGTGAGGACCACGACCTTGTATGCCGGCGTCTGGTCGATATGTGCGAAAGCTTCGCTGACCCCGTCCATGAAGGCCTTGGAAAACATGTTCTTCGCTTCCCGTTCCTCCATTTTCACCGTTACAATGCCGTCCGGGTGAGCGGTGACCGTAACGACTTTCGACTTCAGGGGAAGGGAGATCCGTGCCGCGGGCAGCAGGTGAGATGTCTCGTCTCTCTTCTCGCACTCGGCCGGCAGATTGTGAAACCTCTCCCGGATAGTTGTCGCGACCTGCTTCTTCCATGATTCCAAAGTGGGCCGTGGCAGCTTCGCCCACGCCTCGGCCACTCTCAAGGCCGCAGGCACAACCTGATCGTGCTCCGCCACGATCAGCGTGCCCACGCGTTGCCGGAGATCAACGCCCGAATAGTCAGCGCCGGTGAGCAAGATTTCATTGCTGGCATAGCTACCAAGTCGGTACGCAAAAAGCGCGGCGGCCGTTTGAGCGACGGTGGCCGAAGAGTACACGCCTGTATCGCTGTACACGCAAGCATCGCAAAACTGGCTGATGAGCCATGCATCGCCTTTGGCATTGCCCGTCAAGGCTGCAACGACTGGGACATCCGAGCCGACGATCAATCGCTGAAATTCCAGAGCCACATCCTCGGAAATGACCTGTGGAAGAAACTCAGGAGCATCGCTGACAAGTATGATGGCTTTGTAGTAGCCGGCGTGATGTGCCTTGGCAAAGACATCGCCGAGGTCCGCGACTAATTCCTTCACGCCCACCTTGCCGAACTTGACCGCAAGTACGTGTTTTGCGGGGGCATCCAGCAGGATATGTCTTGCGGGCGACGCGATCGCTTTCGCACGCTCGTCGAAAGTGTCTTCCTTAGCAGGTGCCTGAGTCTCGACGCGCGTCAGTCCTTTGACCAAACCGACCAAGTGACGCGCCAGATGCTGTTTCACCAGACGGAGCGCGTCTTGCGGTTTCGTCGCCAGCGTTGATGCCAGCTTTTGTGCATACGCCTCGACTTCCTCCGCCGGCAGTATAGGACAGGTCCACCCTTTTGCTCGCAGTTGCTTACCAGTCGACGCCGTCGATAAGTACAACAAGTCCTGCGCCCGGACATCGCCGAAACGTTCGCTGAACAGGAGTGCCTCGGGAACCGTGGGATACAATTGCGCCCGCGCATCCGTATATCCAAAGGTCGCGTTTTCGTCGCATACCATGACGTCGCACAGAGCGGCCAACAGGAAGCCGGCTCCGATCGCGCCGTTCTGCAGGAGAGCGATTACCGGACAGGGAAAAGAGGCAATCGCTTGATAGAGTCCTTGCTCGACGGCGTCGTTGTAGTCCTCTCTTCCGCCACGCGAGAAACAGCGTTCAGAACCGGTGATTGTCAGAACTTTGACAGACGCCTGCTGCTTCACCCTGTCCAGGGCCTGCAGCAGGCCCGCAATCTCGTCTTTTACTGGCGTGTCGCTGCCGGACGCGGCGATGTGTATCGAGAACATTCCATGACCGTCGTCGTACAAATGCACAGAAGACGCGGCCGATGACGTGCTCTCCGTTAGATGCACGCCAAGTATTCCATTCGGGAGAGTAATCGGTGCTCGTCTCGCAGAAGGCCAGCGCCCCTGGTGTTCAGAAACGTCCACGGCTGCCGACACGCGGTCTCTCGGCGCCGCTAGCAAAATAGCCACCGGCTTTTTCAGCTCAACGAGTGGGGTTACTGGCGTGGACGAGACAAGCATGATTTCTTTGCGCACCGGCGCGGCACGGGAAATGTCTTTGATTGTCGCAGGAACCGAGAATGCTGCGGCTGCATCGATGACCGGATCGATGACAGCTAGCGACGCCTGACGCCAGCTGACGCCTCGCATCTGGATTGAAACATTCCCGCGCTCATCACACAGATCGATGTCCAGTTTGACGACTATGTCAGCCGCCAGCCTATCCTCCGAGTAACGCAACCAGGCGACCATCTCACCGGTACACGGCAAGACGATGCGCAGCGATTCCACCGCAAAGGGCGATAGGGTCTGGTTCGAGCCCTTCAAGCGACCGTCGATCAGCCCGACACACGCCTGCAAGGCGTCGTGCATCAAGCTCGGATGCAGGACATAGTCTCCCGACGTGTCCTCCAAGGTCTTCGGCAGCCGCAGGTGGACCAAGAATTGGTTGCTTCCCTTGAGCTGATCGAGATCGAGCTTGGCCGGTGCCGGTTGACGACTCCATACCGCGCGACCCTGGCAATGGACGATCTCTTGTTCGCGGTCATGGCTATAGATTTCGTATTCGATCTGATCGTTGTCGTTTGCCGATAATGCGAGGCTGACTTGCCTTTTGCCGTTGACGACAATTGGCTGAGCCCAGACGGTATTGTGCAGTTCCAGAACTGTCGATGCTGGCTGCGCGGGCCATGCTTGCTCAATCGCCGCCCGCGCCATTTCCAGGCACGCGATGCCAGGAAGGACCTTCTGCACCACGCCTCCATCCATACGCTCTGTCAGGAAGAATTCGTCGCCAGTGAACGTCGAGCTATAGCGTTGTTCCCTCAGATCGGACGTGTTGCTGTGCAGTAGGGGATGAAGGATCGCGATTGCAGTGCCTTTCGCGGGCGCCGCCGTATCGATCCAATAGCGCGTTTTGGCAAACGGATAAGTGGGAAGGCTGATTCGTTGCGGTCTGTCCTCGCCGTACAGCTTGCTCCAATCCAGTTCTAGACCCTTGACCCATAACTCCAACAGCATCCCGAGGCGACCCTGTTCGATCCATTTGTCGACAGCGCCACGGAACACCTCGTCCGCGGCCAGGATCGTGACGAACTCCTCGCTCTTTCGAGCCCGCCCCCGGTAGAGGCCGGGCTCGGCGTCGCCTTGGAGGAAGGCCTGGAACCTCTGTTCCAGCTCCTCGAGCGAGCTCACGAGTAGCCCCAGACGCTCCTCCATCGGCTCGCGCCCCACCTGTAATGTGTAGGCAATATTGACCAGATCGCCCTCCGCCAACCGTCCCCCGCGAAGGGTGAATAGCAACTGCTCCACCTGCTCGCGCAACCGCTCCGGGCTCCGCGCCGACACCACCACAGCCGCCTGCCGCGACGGCAATGACGACGCCTCTTGAAGCCTTCCCGCACGCGGGACGTACTCCTCCAAGACCACGTGTGCGTTGGCCCCACCGAAGCCGAACGAGCTCACCCCGGCACGCCGTGGCAAGTCGTCCCCTCTCTCGTCCCGCCGAGGAACCCACTCCGCTGTCTCCCGGACGATGTAAAACGGGCTCCCTTCGAGATGTATGTAGGGATTGATCGTCTCGCAATGCAGGGTCCGTACTAGCGTCTTGTGCTTCATCTGCAGCAGAACCTTGATCACTCCCGCCACGCCAGCCGCCAGCTCCAGATGCCCGATGTTCGATTTCAGCGATCCCACACCACACTGTCCTGGCACTGCCTCCGCACCTCTTCTCCGGTACAGATCCTCAAACGCCGCCTTGAGTCCATCGATCTCGATCGGATCCCCGAGGACCGTGCCCGTTCCGTGCGCCTCGATGTAGCTCACGCTCGCTGGATCGACGTCTGACTCCGTGTAGGCTCGCTTCAGCAATTCCGCCTGCGCCTTCGGGTTTGGCGCCGTCAGGGTGTTCGCACGCCCGCCGTGGTTCTCCGCGCTCCCGACGATCACTCCGTAAACGTGATCTCCCCCCTCCTCCGCCGAGCGCAGCTTTTTCAGAAACAGCGCTCCAACGCCCTCGCTCCGCACATACCCATCCGCGGCCGCCGAAAACGTCTTGCAGCGCCCATCCCCGCTTAGCATCCCCGCCTTGGTTAGGCTGATGTGCAGATCCGGTGTCAGGATCGTGTTCACCCCTCCCACAATCGCCATTTCGCACTCACCGCTCCTCATCGCCCCCACCGCGCGGTGGATCGCCACCAGAGAGCTCGAACACGCCGTCTCGATCGGGTCACTCGGCCCGTGCAGGTCGAGGTAATAGCTCATGCGGTTCGGGCCCATCGACGCTACCGTTCCCGTCGACATATAGGCGTCGGTCGCCGCTTTCGACCGCGAAATCACTCGCCCGTAATCCGAAATCCCCGTCCCGAAGAAGATTCCCGTATTGCTGCCCGACAATCGCGACGCCGAGTAACCCGCGTCCTCGATTGCCTTCCACACGTACATCATTAGAAGCCGCTGCTGCGGATCCATCAGCGCCGCTTCCCGCGGAGAAATGTTGAAAAACAGCGGGTCGAATTCGTCCACGCCTTCGATGAACCCGCCCCACTTAATATTTGTTTTGTTCTCCTGCCCGGAATCGCCGTACAACGCTCGCCAGTCCCACCTCTCGGGCGGAATTTCGCTGATGCAATCCCGGCCACTCAGTAGGTTCTCCCACAGCTGGTCGACGTCCTTCGCCATTGGAAACCGACCGCTCATCCCGATGATCGCGATCGGCTCCGTCGACTCCTTCCGCGGTGTTGCCTGACGCGTCGCAGAAGAGAACCGCGACCGCCGCTGTCTCTCGGAAACCTTCTCTATCGTTGTGATCGCCGCCGCCCTATCGCTCGGCCGCGCAAATTGCCTGATCAGCGCTTCCCGATTCGTCTGGAAGAGATACCGCGAGAACGTCTCCAGCGTGCGGTGCTCGAAAAACACCGTCGGCTCGACTTCCACGCCGTAGTCCTTCTTGAGCTCGTGGACGAATGCGATGTAGGCGACAGAGTCGAAGCCCAGCGCACCCAGTTCCGACTCCGGTTCGATATCGCCGGCTCTGACCTTCACCAGCTTCGCGACAATCGGCACCAGGGCCGATTGCACCCGCCGGAGAACCTCATCGGCGTCATTGGCCATTTCCTCGGGCTCCGCCCTTACTTCCAGCGGCTTTTCTCTCTCGCCTTCCGCCGATCGCGTGCTCAAGCCGCGCAAACGGATACAGAGGTTCCCCGCGTCGTCACACAGGTCGATGTCGTAGTGCTCAACACTCCCGTCGCGGCCCCGTGCAAGGCGCCGGACCGCCGCCCACATCGTCGGCTCGCAGGTGCCGTAAATCTCCCCGCTCTGCAGCTCGAAAGGCAGGGACAGACTCGTTCCATCACCATTCGTCGCGCCCGTAGCCAGGGCGAACCCAACCATTGCCTGCAGTGCCGAATCCATCAAGCTGAGGTGAAGAATCAAGGGATCGGTCGATATCGAGGCGGGTAGAGACAGCCGGGCCACCACCTCGTCCCCTTCTACGTGCAGCCCTTCAACGGCGCGATGCTCATCGCCGAACTCGATCCCCAGCCCGGCGAAAGCGGCGTAACACGCTTCCGCCGAGTAACTGTCCTGTTGGTACCGCCTCGCGAGCGCCTCGACATCCAGCCGCGGAGCTTCAACTGCGGCGCTCACCACGACCACACCTCGCGCGTGGACGACGTCCTCTGCCGATCCGGATGAACTGGTATAGACCTCGAAGCGAACCTCATCCCCGTCCCCGGGAAACAGCCCAATATGCACCTCCACGGGTTCCTGTCCGACCATCAGCGGCCGCAGCCAGACCAGGTTTCTCACGCTGACGGCTCGCGACCCGGGCTCTCCGTCGTTGCCCGATCTCACCACGGCACGCGCGACCGCCTCCCGCGCCATCTCCAGGTACGCTACCGCTGACAGCAGCCGCTGGCCGCCGATCCGGTGCCCGGCCAGGAAGAACTCTTTCCCCGTGAACGTCGAGCTGAATCGCTGCTCGCTGAGGTCCGATGTGTTCCGATGAACAAGTGGATGCAGGCGAACTTCGGCACCTCCAGTCGGCCGCGCCTCCGCCGCCACCCAATAGCGCTCCCGGGCGAAGGGGTAGGTCGGTACATGCGTCCGCCGCGGCGTACGAGCGACAGACACGCGCATCCAGTCGAACTCGGCGCCCTTGACCCACAGCGACGCGAGTTTCGCTAAGTCTCTGCTGACGCTGCCCGTCTCGATCTCTTGTATGGGTGGTGTCCTGGCTCCAGCCCGTCGAGGCTCTGAGTGACCGCGGTAGCAATTTCTTATCGTCTGTTCGCCGGCGACGTACGCGTGTAGCGACGCCATGAGCTCTTCCCTGCTCCGGACGACGAACGCGACACGCTCTTCCATTGGCTCTCGGCCAACCTGAAGCGTGTAGGCCACGTCCGCCAGATGCGCCGCAACGCCGGCGGCTGCAGATTCGACGAACTCAAGCAACCTTTTCGCCTGCTCGACCAGCCGCTCGTTGGTCCTCGCCGACAGCGGGACCAGATATTCGCCATCCTCTGCCTCAACGCCGTTCCTAGAGCTCGGGTACTCTTCTATGACAACGTGCGCGTTGGCGCCCCCGAAGCCGAACGAGCTTACTCCGGCAAGTCGCGGCAGCTCCCGACCCCGTTCGTCGCGGGGTGACGGCCAGACTTGGTTTCGCGCAGTTATGTAGAACGGGCTGTCGGTCAGATCGATGTCGGGATTGAGTCGTTCGAAATTGAGTGTCGCAGGGATTAAGCGGTGTTGGATGGCCATCAGGATCTTGATCAGTCCGGTCAGTCCCGCCGCCCCCTCCAGATGTCCGATATTGGTCTTGACGGATCCAAGTCCGCATTGAGGCTTCCTCGGCAAGGCCTCTCCACGCGCCTGATATAGGCGCCGGAATGCCTCGATCAAGCCACCGATCTCGACCGGGTCGCCCAGCTTGGTGCCGGTGCCGTGGGTCTCGATGTAACCGACGGCTTCGAGCGCGACGTCAGCCGCCTGCCAAGCGGCCTCAATGACCGCCGCTTGCGCCTCCGGTTTAGGAGCCGTGAGCGAAGCCGCCTGCCCGCCGTGGTTCACCGCCGTCCCCTTGACGAGGCCGTAGATCGCGTCCCGGTCAGCGAGCGCCATCGCGAGAGGCTTGAGCAACAGCATCGCCCCGCCCTCTCCACGGACGAAGCCGTCTGCCCTCGCGTCAAACGTGCGGCAGGCACCCGTGGGCGACAACATGCCCGCCTGATAGTAGGTGACACTGTTGGTTGGGCTGCATTGCAGATTCGCCGCGCCAACCAGAGCCTGCTCGCAATCGCCGCGTCGGATCGCGGCGACCGCGTCGTGCAAGGCGAATAGGGAACTCGAGCACGCCGTATCGATCGTCAGACTCTGTCCTTTGAAATCGTAGAAATAAGAAATACGGTTGGCGAGCAGAGAGTGCGCGCTGCCCGAGCCCAAATAGGCCCCCGCCGAGTCGAGTGCGGCAGTCAACACTTCGCGATAGTCGCCATGGCATACGCCGACGAAGACTCCGATCTTCCGTCCCGAAAGCTCGGATGGCCGGTGGCCTCCGTCCTCCATCGCCTCCCAACTCAGCTCGAGCAGGAGGCGTTGTTGTGGATCCATCAACTCCGCCTCCTTAGTGGAAATACGGAAGAACGGAGCATCGAACTCGTCGATGCGCTCCAGGAACCCGGCCTTATCGATTCCCCTGTGCTTTCCACCGAGGTCGATGAAGGCTGGCCACCGCCAACGTCCTGACGGCATCGAGACAATGCCACTCCTTCCGCTCTCCAGGAGCTTCCAGAAGCTCTCCGCCGACACGGCACCACCGGGGAACCGGCAGGACACGCCGACGATGGCGATAGCATCGCCTTCTCTTGCTGCACGAGCCACCAGCCCCGCGGTCTCGTCCGCGGCCGACCGGTCGCCGCTGTCGGTTCCACCGGCCGTCCCTGGCGGTCGGAGCTGTTGATCGGACACCATCTCTGACAAAGCCGCTGTCATCTTTTCGGGAGTCTCATGTTCGAACAGGAACGCGGGAGTCAACTTCACCCCGAGACGCCGTTCTATGAGCGACTTGAACTCGACCAGCTCGATCGAATCCAGCCCCATATCCATCAGCGGCCGCTGAGCGGAGTATGCGGAAGCACGTTCCTCTCCGAGCAACGCGAGCGCCTGCTGTTCGACCAGCGCGCCCACGACTTCCGCCTTCCGCGAGCCTACGTTCGAGCCGGTTCCTTCCGAGGCCCGTTCGTGCGTCCGAAGCGCCTCCGTAGCGCCCAACCCTGGCGGCAACAGCTTTTTGAGTTGTTGAACGGACACCATCTCTGACAACGCCGCCGTCATTTTTTCGGGCGTCTCGTGCTCGAATAGGAACATGGGAGACAGCTTCACCTCGAGATGCCGCTCCATGAGCGACTTCAACTCGACCAGCTCGATGGAATCCAGCCCCATGTCCATCAGCGGCCGCTGAGCGGAGTATGCGGAGGCACGCTCCTCTCCGAGGAGAACGAGGGTTTGCTGTTCGAGAAGCGTCCCCACAATTTCCGACTTCCGCGAGCCGGTGTTCCGGTCCGTTGCTTCCGCGGCGTGCCCAAGCGGTTGTGTCTCCTTCGCGTCAGTCGTCCTCAAAACCTCGCAGAGCATCACGCTCTGCGTGCACTCCAACGTCGGGCTCTGCGTCGGCAGCGTGAACGACTCGACTTGCGAAAAGCCGGAGTGCTCGAGCGCGGCGCCCCATTGAGAAACACTCATCAGGCAACTGTCGCGGAGACGTCGTTCAGGATCCTCGAAAAGCCACCAACCGTGCAGCAGGGCGCCGCTGAACGAAAGGCAATCCTTGACGAACGTGTACTCGTTGAGGAGGAGGATGCCGCCGGGTTTCAGCAGTTTGTGTGTCTGCTCGAGCGTGAATTCGATGTCACGCGTATCGTGCAGGACGTTTGCGGCCACGATGATGTCGTAACCGTGCGCCCGGAAGCCTTGCCGTGAGAGATCCTCTTCGATATTGAGCGCCCGGTAGTCGACCCAGGGATATCGCTCAGCGAACCGCCGTCTCGCGCTTCGGATGAACGATAGCGAGATGTCGCTGAAGCAGAACTCGACCGATCCGGAAAACGGCTGCAATACCTCGAGGATCCCCATCGTCGTCCCACCCGTCCCGGCGCCGATTTCGAGAATGCGGATCTTCGGCGCGGTGGTCTTGAGGCGCACGACTGTGTCGTGCACTGCGTCGGCGACGATTCGATTGAAGAAGTCCGATACGACGTCGCCGCGGAAGACCTCAGCGAAGACGTCCATGTCCGCATTCTGGAAGAGCACTTCGGTGATATCGATCCGGCCGGTGATGACCTCGTCGTAGCGACTGAGACAACGCGCGGTCATGTTCAGCAGCCCAACACTCGCCGGGTAGCGTTGCTGAAAGCGCTGCTTGAACTCATCCACCTGCTCTTCCACCGACGTGAGCGCATAGTCACGAACGAGCGGCGTGGTCTCCAGGCGACGGCCGCGCACCGTGACGAGCCCCTCGTCCTGCAGCCGCCGCATCACGGCGTCAAAATAGCTGTTGTATCTCGCTGCGACACCGAGTTGCCGCTTGAGTGCGTCGAGGTCATACGCCTCCCCTGCGTCGCGCATCACACCCATTCGCTGCAGATTCGCGAGCAGCCAGCGGAACGAAAACGTCCCCAGTTCGCGCTCTGCGGCACGAGGATCGTCCTTGGCCTCGAACGGATAACCGGCCACGCGCGCACGCACGTCACGGGCAACGGCACGCGCGACGGAAGTATTGTCGTCCGTCGCCAGGAGAGCGGACCGGCAGTCATCCAGCCCGATGACACGGCCAACGCCGGCAAGCGCCCAGTACTGCTCCACGAACTGCAACAAATTACGGATATGACTCGCCGATGCACCGGGCCGCGCGTACGCGGACACGACCCGAACCGTCTCTTCCTCATCACAGCGAACTGAAGCCACCACATGGCCTTCGGTCTCGATCACGAGCTCGCTCTCGAACGAAGCAACCGCCTTGTCTGGGTTGAACCGCGATCGGCGCCGCGGCCAGACCTCGTCCAAATGGACCATCGCCGGAAGATCTCCCTCATAGACGGAACGAACAATGTACGCCCGCCGCTCGAAGTGGCTGAGGCTGATGCGCGTAAAAGGCAGATTCTTTGGAAAACCAACGCCGCGGCCTTCCCGCCAGAACAGACCCGCTTCGGCCGCACAGGCGAGGAACGTCTGGGCGTCCAGCAAATATTGATGCGACAACGCGTGATAGGCGTCGAAATGAAAGCTCTCGCTCTCGTCGAGATACCGGGCAGTCACTTCGGGCGGCAGGCAATGCACCTCGAGCATGACGAGGCCGTGCTCGTTGACCACCTGCGACCAGCGTCGAAGGTGCTCGACAGTGCTCTGGATCATGTCGCCCGGCGGGATCGCGTGGCCTTCTGCGTCGATGTACACGCTACCGCCGGCTCGCGATCTTTGCTCGGCTGCCTTGCGGTCCTCGGGCGGCCGATACGGCCGATCGTGATCGAGGAACGATCGCACGTGGAGGACGCGATCGAGATCCTCGATACCGTTTGCGCGAAGCGTATCGAGCAGAGCCAGCGGATCTCCGATGTCGCCTCTCACTACGATGTGCTCGATGCCAGCCAGCGTCCGTGATGCCTCCGCCAGCGCTCTTTCGTTGAAGTCGGCCGCGACGGGAATCAACGGGTGCAGGTCGAGCGCCTTCCCTCGGCGCGTTCGATCGCGCACGGTTTCGTACAATCGCCGGAGCAGCGTTCCGTCGCCGCAACCCATGTCGACGATGTATTTCGGTTGCGACCAGAAGTCATTGTGATCGAACGAGCGCACTACGAGATCGCTCAGTGCTGCAAAGTACTTCTCGTGTTGGAATCCGCTGCCGACGACGTTGATCGTCCGGTCGACGTGCGTTTCGTGACCCGCCGAATCGCGCGCGAAGACGCGCGCGGCGTCCCCGAACAGGAGTTCCTGCGCGCGTTCGAACATCGGCTTATAGGACGCCACGGTCGCAGTAACGAAGATTCTGTCGATCACGAAACGACCCGCGCGATTCACGTGCAGCACATCGCCGGAGCGAGCCGCCCATCCCTTGGCCACGAAAACGCGCTCAATCGCACGGCGAACGGCCGGATCGACGTTCAGACGCAGCGTCGAGGCAACCGTCTCGGAATTTTTCTCCTCTGTGATACCGAGCCGTGCCTGTGCGCGCAGCGACAAGAGTAGAGGGACAATGAGCAGGCCGTCGAGAAAGTCCGGGAGATAGGGATGTTCACAGTTCCAATGTCGCTCCGACTGCTCGAGCCACCGCTCAAGGGACTCTCCGGCGCTGCCTTGAACGTACAGGTCGAAGGGAAAACGGTACAAATCCATGATCTGGTCGGGGATGGCGTTCGAATTTGCCAACCCAGGCGTCGCCACGTATCGTCCGTCCGCCGCAGGGCGAATCCAGTCCAGACAGAGCAGCATCCTGAGCGCTACGTCCAGATAAGCGCGGTTGGCCGAGAACTCGCTCGCCAGCTGCCCGGTAGAGAAAGGCACGGTCTCCGACAGTCGGGCTAGACAGCCGCGCTCTCGCAGCGCTTGAAGGATCGGAATCGATGCCAGACCGTGAGAGTAACGATTCAATATTTCGAGCATAGAGGGTGCACCGAGGTACTTAGGAAACGCACAAGTGCTATGGCCGACGCCGGAGTCGCGTCAACTGTGGGCGGATCCCGTCGAGCCCCGCGGGTCGCCTGGCGTCAGTCGCTTGATTAGCGGCAGAATTGGCGAATAGATTATATAACTGTGGCAGTTCGCTACTTTACAACCACCACCGGTGGTCCGCCTTTCGGGCACAGGCCGCAATTCGACCATTAGCTGAGCGGCCGCATCGGCCCGATCAACTCGCGTCGTTGTTCACCTACGGGATGAAAGATCAAAGGATATTCGTAGATCGACGCATTTCAGCTCGGGACAATGCCAGTCTCTGTCCGTTCCAGACAATGCCAGTCTCTGTCCGTTCCACCGCTACCTCTCCTTTATGAAGTCGAGCTTAGCGGTCTGGTATTTCTCTTTATTCAAAATGCGTTGTATATTCGGGAGAACCTTGAACAAAGCCCTGGGACGCGCCGCATTGAGGACCAGATTCGGCACGAATCCACCCTCATTCATATCCATGATGACCTCAACGTCGACTTCGCCATTGCCAAGCGGCGTCAGTCGCCACGTATTATTCATGTCGGATACACGAACACAGCAGTCATTTGGAGGAGTCTTACCAAGCGCCGCGCCATAATTTACTAGTACTTCCCCGGTACTTGGGCTTTGATGAACCAATATTCTGACCACAAACTCTCTCGGAAGAAAAGGCGCTGGAAGCTTGTACCGAAACGTCGAATACTGAAGCTGATCGTCAATGCGGTCCACGATATGCGATTCATAACAACCCATGTCGTCGCAAGCGTCGGGATCTCGCATCAACCTCACGAGGCCGGCCAGAGTCGAGTGCACTCGAAAGACGCACTTGAACTTTTGCGAGTCCGAACCGGGGGCTTTCAACGAATAAATTTTCACACCCTTCTTTTCACCGACGAGCTCCCATTGATTCGAACCTGAAAATCTCCAAATTCCGCCGACGAGCAACACGATCACCACTACCGAAACGCCCGCGATCACCACCAACCTCAAAACCTTCCTTTGCAATGTTTTGGGTTTAGCTGCCGAGTTCTCATTTGCCACATTAGCCTCCGCATCACAATAGTAACCAATTGCCGCTCAGAACTTATTTGCCGCCGCGACTCATCACAGAGCTCCAGACAAATGCTTGCCTAGATGCTTCCCCAAACAGATCAACGTCAGCGTCGGCGATATCTTTACACTATCGGGAATCACCGAGCCGTCGCAGACGTAAAGGTTGCGATATTCCGTTTGAAGGTTTTCGTCCACATGCTCTTTGATTCTGACGGCGCCGCCGACGTGCGCCGCGCCTAGCGTTGTCTTGAAAAGATGCTTCCCGCCGGCATTCTGAATGATCTGTCGGGCCACTTCCTCGCCTTTTGCCAGCTTCCCGAGATCCTCTTCCTTCAGTTGCTTGTAGTAACGGCCATTCTCCCGCAGTTCTCCACCTGAACCTTCCTGGACCACCACCCCTACCCCTATGCTTTGCGAGTGCAGAAACGCTCGAATCAACCGACGGCTGCCAAACATGACCATCCGATACAAGGTCCGGGCGAAATTCGCGTCGCCCACGCCGATGCCGCCTTCTAACGTCGCTCCCATACTTGCGCCGAAGTTCTCGCCCGCTTTCAGCCCCGACACCAGGCCGAACACGCCAAAACCCGGATGACAATAGAACCCGCCTTTTGCCACATTCTGCACCCCGCTGTCGCGAAGAATGATCGGCGACTCCGAACCACCAGCGGCCAGGATGATCTTGGATCCGAAAGCACGACGAACCTCGAAATCCTTTCTTCCCTTTCGGTGTCTGTACTCTACCCCGATCGCTCCATCGTTGTCGGTTAGCACCTTGAGGACTCTGGCTCCATTAATCAACGTCGCACCTTCCTCGACGGCGTCGTGCACATAAATTCTCGCATTCCACTTCGCCGCGTAGTTATAGCCGGAAGCGCATTTCGCCAGATCGATCAACATCGTATTCTTCTTCCAGGGGTATCCCAGCGCTAGTGCGCTTTCCCGTAGTCTGATGGCCTGAGCTCCCAATAGTTCATCGGGCAATACCGCAAGCGGCAATTCGCTTCTCGCCTCATCGAGCTCTCTGGAGAGATCGATTCCGAGGGATAAGAACGTTTCCAATGGAGGAGAATCCGCTACTGCGAAATAGACAGCCGTCGTGCCTCCTGTAGTGAACGCCCGCGACGCGGCGAGCTTGTCGCCCACGGACACAGCTCTGACAACAACAGCTGCGGTTCGAAGACCTTCTTTAAGTGGTTGGTTGCCACCACGCTCGAGTATCAGTACCTTCTTCTTGCTCTTACTCAACTCTCTGGCGACCGCCGCGCCGGCGGGGCCGGAACCGACGACGATCGCGTCGTACTCTTCACTCCAAGGCTGTTTATCCAAGACCACGCTCCAGAATACCTAAGCGAAAATATGGAGAATCTCGCGGAGATCGAATGTTGTCGGGCATCTTTCCGCTTCCGCGACCGCAGGATGAAGGCTGGTGACCCTTCACTGGCGCGTCAATTCAGATTCTGAGTTTCTTCCATCTGCCATCGGCCCAAATCGCGACGATCCATGCTGTTGCAATCGTGCCGTAGGCCATCTGCACGAGCCAGATTTGCAGGAGACCGTACTTTAAATACGGGCCGACAATCCAGACGGCCGGCAAAAACAGGAGCCATTGGGTACTGAACGAAGCCATGATGACGCGATTGCCATCGCCAACGCTGTATAACGTATAGGCGAAGATATAAATCAAACTGCCCACGCCGGTCGTGGCCGCGACCATGCGCAAAGGTATGACTGCGAGCGAGATCGCGTGCGGGTTCGAAAGAAAGATCGCTAGGCACCGCTCCGGAAACAGAAAGAGTGGAATCCCCAGCAACGTGATTCCGATGACCCCCAGTTTTCCCGTGTCCCATCCCCACGCCGCGGCGCCCGCAGGATCGCCGGCCCCTACGGCTTTGGAAACCAGCGTTGCGGAAGCTGTTCCCAGAGACATCGCCAGGAGAACCAGTACCATGGTAATTCTGAGCAGAACATTCGCGGCAGCCAATTCCGCTGTACCGATCTTTCCAACCATCCACAGAAAGACAATATATCCGGCCGAGAAAAAGAACTCCTGCATGGTGGCGGGCAGGCTTAGCTTGAAGATGCGCACCAGCATGGAACGCGCCGGCTTCACACTTAGAAACCCATCTTTGCGGAATTGGACAAAGATCAGCGCGAAATTAATGATGACGCCCACGTAGAGAGACACTACCGTGCTGATTGCCGCGCCGGTAGCGCCCAGCGCTGGCGCGCCAAAGCGCCCGAAAATGAGAACGTAGTTTCCGCAAAAGTTCAGGCAGCTCATGAGGACGACGATCGTCATGTTCACTTTCGGCCGTTCGATGGCGTACCAATAGCCCTTGAAAGCGCTCCCCAAGCCCACGGCTATGATACCCATATAGAGAGCCCTGAGAAATGGAACGCCGACTCTCGTGACCGCCGGATCAGAGGAAATCAACGAAAAGAAGAACGGACTAGCAAAGTAGCAGACAATTGTCAATGGTATGCCTACGACGAGGGCGGCCACGAGACCGGCGTTGAGCGGTAAACATCTGGGCTCCGTAGAGCCTTCGCCTCTTCGGCGGGCGACCGTCCCTTGGACCGCCGGTGCAATGCCCGCCACAAATGCCAAGATGAGGGTATTGCTGAATACCGACAATCCCACTGCGGCAATGGTGTGAATCCCCAATGTTCTAACCATGGCAAGGTCAATCAACGACATGGCCAAAGTCGAACTTAGAGCGATACCCACTGGAAATGCCAACGTCGATATGGTCCTGGTACGCTTCCAAGTGATCATGACAATTACTCCCCCACAATACAAAGCCGTCATGTTTGAGGATCGATGTCGAGCCGAGCCGGCTTTCTTTGCCAGACTTGCGGCGTTTAGGCGTCCGTGCTTTTTCAGCCGCCCAGGATTGACGCGGCAAACTGACCGGCGAATCCTTGAAGTTCCACCTTTGTCAAAATGGAAAAATGAGTCGCGTCTACGTCATAGGTGCGAACTGGCTTCAGAAGCAGCTGATTCCAACCGTAGTCGCCGGGTAGGTGTGTTCCATTCTGTCGCGCTCGCGTCGCACGATACAACGATACATCGATCTGGCGTGATTGTATCGCCGGTTTATAAGCGTGATAGCATCGCAGATTGGCTCGATATACTCTATGAAAGGTCGCGATTTGGTCTGCGTTAAGCTCCAGGCCACGCGCCGCGAGCAGTCCCACGATGTATTGTATGTTTTCTTCGTATGGCGACTGTCGCATCACTGCGACGTCAATGGCGATATCTGTACTATATAGATCGGCGATGCCCGTACATGCATCGACGAGCTCGGCAACCTCGTCATGCGCCGGCTTTCTCTGCATGACCGCCGGCGCGATCGAATCCAGCAGAACCAGCGCGGAAACTTCATCTCCTTGTTCGACAAGCTGCTTCGTCATTTCATAGGCGACCACGCCGCCATAGGAGTGTCCGATAAGGCTGTAGGGACCGGCCGGTTGTACCGTTTTCAAAGCGTCAATATTGGCTCGCGCGGTTTGCTCGACGCTGAGAGGCGCCGCGTTACCGTCAAGGCTGGCGGCTTGCAGGGCAAAAAGAGGCTGTTGATCGCCTAACGTCCTGCTGAGGGGTCGTAGCGACAGCACGTTCCCACCAGCGCCAGGTATGGCAAAAACTGGTGGTGCATCCCCGTGAGTCTGAATGGGAACCAGGATGTCGAATGACTGCGGCTCTTGACTTGCGATCACCTTCGCCAAATCGGCGATGTTCGGGGCCATAAAAAGGACTGTCAGTGGTAGTACCTGATTGAACTGTCTTTTCGTTTTCGCAAGTAATTGGACAGCAGACAGTGAATGTCCGCCTATCTGAAAGAAGTTATCATTCACGCCGATCGTCTCCGGCGTCCGTCTCAATACCTCGGCCCATATGGCGACGAGTTGCCTTTCAGTGTCGTTACGCGGCCCTACATATTCCTGGCTCGTGGCCGCGGCGCTGTCCATGCGCACCAGCGCCCGACGATTTATCTTACCACTGGGAGTCAGGGGGATCGCGGAGAGGCTGACGAACGCGGCAGGCATCATGTAATCTGGCAACGTTTTCAGCAGATGCGACCTGAGCTCCTCGTTCGGTAGTTGGACGACGTGATCTGAGGTAGTGCCTGTCGCGCGATAAAAAGCGATGAGATTCCGGTCAGCATCCAGACCCTGCGCGATAGCGACTGCCTCCCGTATCTCGGGATGCTGATTGAGCCGAGCTTCGATCTCGCCGAGTTCAATGCGGAAGCCACGGATCTTGACTTGCGTGTCGATTCTGCCCAGATATTGAAGAGTGCCGTCGTCAAGCCAGCGCGCCAAGTCTCCAGTCTTATACATGCGAGTGCCCGGCTGGAACGGATTCGCGATGAATTTCGCCTCTGTCAGGTCAGGACGATTCAGATAACCTCGGGCGAGACCATCGCCAGCTATATGCAGTTCGCCCGATACTCCGATCGGCTGGATCTGGTTGTGCGGATCGAGGATGTAGATCTGGGTGTTTGCGATCGGGCGGCCGATGCTTTGAGGGCCGTTCTTTTTCCTCAAAACGTACGTCGAATACGTAGTATCTTCTGACGGCCCGTACAGATCATAGACTTTCCCGACCGCGCTGCTGTTGTAGATCTTATCTACCAGAGCCGACGACAGCGGCTCTCCCGCCAGATTGATTGTCAGAACCGACTTCGGAATGGCATCCAAGCTCACCAATTCCTCCATCACTGATGGAACGGTGTTGATGAGCGTGACGCATTCTTGATTAGATAAACCTACTAGGCCCAAGGCGTTGGGTACCAGGATGATCGTTCCGCCACTGGCCAGCGTCAGGAAGATTTCGTAGACCGACAGGTCAAAGCATATGGACGTCGCCGCCAGCACGCCAGCCGATTCGTCCTTGCTGTAGACGTCGCGCGCCCAATGCATCAGCGCCACAGGACTATGATGTTCGATCGCCACACCTTTGGGCTCGCCAGTAGAGCCCGATGTGTAGATCACATATGCGAGATGGTGCGGTCTTACCTGCTGCTGTAACTGGACATTCCCAGCTTTCAATTCGGCGACGCGATCGCCGATCTCCCGCCACTGTCGGTCCATTTCGATAAGCTGCGTTTCGCCCGGGGTCAACACACGCAACTTCTCCCGCAGCTTTTCCTGGGTCAGGACGATCGCTGCCCGGCTGTCTCGAAGCATGAAGGCCAGACGCTCATCCGGATAGCCGGGATCCAGCGGCACGTACGCTCCGCCGGCCTGCAAAATACCCATCAGGCCCACCACCATGTCCAGCGATCTTTCCATACAAAGACCGACCAGACTGCCGGGCTCGACTCCCTGCGACTGCAAATACAACGCGAGATCCTGACTTCTCGTGTAAAGCTGCTGATACGTGAGCTGTTCATTGCCACAGACCACGGCGGTGTTCGCCGCAAGATCCGCCACCCGCTCAATGAACAGCTGATGAAGACATTTGTCCTTCGGGTAGTCGGCATGGGTATCGTTGAAGTCGACGAGCAGCGTATGTTTTTCCGTGTCGCTGAGATAGTCCAGCTCGCGGATCTCGGCGGTGGGCGCTGCGGTGATCGCCCGGCATAAGGCCGTGAAATGCTCGGCCATGCGCGCGATCGTCTGTGGCCCGTACAACGCCGTACGGTACCGAATCGACCCGGCCAGCCCCTCCGTGGTTTCGGTGAACTCCACGGTCAGATCAAATTTGCTGACACCAGCGTCCAGAGGATAGAGCTGAATCGACGGATCGACCGCTCCCCTCTCGGTATTCTGCAGAATGACCATCACCTGGAATAAGGGACTGATCGCCAGATTCCGCTGAAGGCGCAGTCTGTCGATCACTTTCTCAAACGGTGCGTCCTGATGCTCGTACGCCTCCAGACAGGTGGCCTTCACCTTCGACAAGAGCGTCGCGAAGGTATCGTTCTCCTCCACCAAGCTTCGCAGCGCCAGTGTGTTGATGAACATCCCGATCAGTCCTTCGGTCTCACCGTACTGACGGTTAGCAATCGGAGTTCCCACACAGAGATCGTTCTGGCCCGTGTAGCGATAAAGCAGGACGTTGAACGCTGCCAGCAGGACCATGTACAGCGTCCCGCCCTGTTGTTCGCCCAGACGTTTGAGCTGCGCAGCCAATTGCCTATCCACGGCAAACGTGTGGCTCCCACCCGCGAACGTTTGAACACTCGGCCGGGGATAATCGGTCGCCAGATCCAGGCTCTCCGGGACTCCGGCCAGTTTCTGCTGCCAATAGCCGAGTTGCTTCTCGAGGATCCCACCCTCTTCCAGCCAGCGTCGCTGCCAGACGCTGTAGTCCACGTACTGTATCGGCAGCGGCGGCAACTCAGGACGGCGGCCTTGGCGCAAGGCCTCCATGATCACTCCCAGTTCTCTGATCACAACCCCCACCGACCACCCGTCGCTGATGATGTGGTGCATATTGAGCATCAGGATGTGCTCTTGCCCGGAAAGCTTGATTATCTTTCCGCGCAGGAGCGGGCCATTCGCCAAATCAAAGGGCCTCGCCGCATCCGTCTGACACAGTCGTTTGGCCTCGTCCTCGCGCCCCTCGGGGGTTTCGTACTGGCTCAGATCGATGCGCTCGAGCTCGAAGCTCACATCATCCAGGATCCGCTGGTGAGCGCGACCCTCCTGGCTCGGAAAGACCGTGCGCAGATTCTCATGCCGCGCGATGATGATGTTGAACCCTTCTTCCAGCTGGCTGATGTCGACCTCGCCGCTGATCGTGACGGCTCCCGGTACGTTGTAGCCGGCACTGCCGGGCTCGAGCTCGTTCAGGAACCACAGTCTTTCCTGCGCAAAGCTCAGCGGGAGCCGCTCGAACAACGCCCGATCGGCTGGCCGGATGGGAGGAATCTTGTTCTTCTCCGCCTTTGCGATCGATTGGGCTAATTGTGCGATAGTGCCCTCCTCAAAGAGCGCTTTCAACGGCATCTCGACATCCAGCTCCGTGCGAATCTTTGAGATCAGTTGCGTCGCCAGCAACGAATGTCCGCCCAACTCGAAAAAATTGTCGTTACGGCCAACGCGCTCGACGTGGAGCAACTCCCGCCACATCGCTGCCAGGGTCTCTTCGATCACTCCCTCGGACGGTTCGTACTCTTTGCTTGCGTACGCCTGTGCTTCCGGTTTCGGGAGTGCCTTGCGATCCACCTTCCTGTTCGGCGTCAGCGGCAGGGTCTCGAGCTCCACGAACACGGCAGGCACCATGTACTGCGGCACCCGCGCCAGCAGATGCGCGCGCAGATCATCGGCCCCCAGCGTTTCTCCGGTGGTCGTCACATACGCCACCAATCGCTTATCTCCAGGCTCGTCCTCTCGCGCGATGACGATCGCTTCCTTCACTCCCGGATGCTTCGACAACTGCGCCTCGATCTCGCCAAGCTCGATCCGCTGGCCACGCAACTTTACCTGCTGATCGTTACGACCCACGTACTCGATGTTTCCGTCCGCGCGCCAGCGACCCAAATCGCCACTCTTGTACAAACGCCTTTCCATATCTCCGCTGAACGGATCTGCTATGAATCGCTCTGCCGTCAACTCCGGCCGATTCAAGTAACCCCGCGCAACGCCCGCTCCTCCGATGTAGATCTCTCCTACCACCCCTATCGGCACTGGGTGGACTTGACTATCCAAAATGTAGATCTGCGTGTTCGCGATCGGTCGACC
>Ga0247668_1000063_pt1 | contig 40050 bp, 69 predicted proteins | sample CNK09_metaG_FD_182737 | JGI IMG/M metagenome (GOLD analysis project Ga0247668, IMG submission 182737) | Soil microbial communities from Purdue University Martell Research Forest, Indiana, United States - CNK09 | ecosystem: Environmental > Terrestrial > Soil > Temperate forest > Bulk soil...
CAGCCCGAAGCATTGGAGGAAGGCCTCGCAATGTTGAGCGACGGTATAGCGCCAGGGTTCGGCTGGTGGCGACGCCATTTACCCCTGACAGCCCCGCCCCCATACTTCGCCACACCCGTCCAGCCGCGGCGTGATTGGGAACCGTGGGAACTCGTTGTTACCGCCATTGGCATGGCCGAAGACCGGGTGAAAGAGGCGGTGGCTGTGGATGTGCTCGCACAGTTGGCCGGCGAACACCATTTAGACGCCCAAGCGTTCGCTGACGCTGTCGTCGGCTACCGTACAGAACTTCCCCGATTTGCCCCTTGTAATCAAACTACCGATGTGTAATTATCAGCACCTCAACCAAGGTCGGCGGAGAAAGCAACATCCGACCTCATGGCAACAACACGAAACATCGTCCAGTTCTCAGCCCTCTTCCCACGCGAACTGTACGAGAAGATCAAACAGCGAGCAGCCGACGAGGATCTGTCACTGTCACAGCTCCTCCGGCGCCTAGCGCGCGAATACTTGGAGGCTGACACCGACACCGCCGCGGCATGAAAATGCCGACACCTATCGAAACCGAATATGCAGGCTGCCGGTTCCGTAGTCGCCTAGAGGCCCGATGGGCCGTGTTCTTCGACCACCTGTCCATTGCATGGCAATACGAACCGCAAGGCTTCGTCATCGATGTTCCAGTCGATGGCCTTCCGGATGGCGATCTCGCTGACTACCAAGTTCGGTACTTACCAGATTTCCTACTCCCTGATTGTGGAACCTGGATTGAGGTCAAGGGTGCGGCATCCGACCTAGACCGGCCCTTAATGCTGGCAGCAGCTAGACAACTTCCAACAATACCGCCCCGGCCACAGTGCGAAGCAGGACCACGTCTGATGATCCTCGGCCCGATACCTCGCCCGACACCCGAAGGCGACTGGGGTTGGATCGGCATTCATCACATCCCTGGCACTCACGCGTTCGATATCTCAGGCAGATACGGCTTCGGTACGTACTACAAAAACCGACGCCCGTGGTGGCTCGACAACCCTGAACCAGCACCAGACACGTGCGAAAGCTGGCTCACACCCACGCACGATCCTTACGAAGTGAATGTCAGTGGTGCATATAGGGCGGCCCGCTCTGCCCGATTCGAGTACGGCGAAAACGGTGCATTGGCGAGTCTCGCTCCGAATTCCCTGGGTCGACATCGCAACAAATAAACATTCCCAAGGTGGAACCTGTGCCATCTGCCATGACCATTCCCGAAGCCATCGCCCTAGCACACCGCTGGGCAGCCCTCGGCGTCCCAGCATTCCCGCTCGGCATCAGCTGGGACGACAAGAAACACGCCACTAACAAACGACCATTGACCGGTGAAGGCGGATTCAAGAACGCCAACACCGACCCCGAAACGCTACGCCGAATGTTCAATGGGTGCACCAGCCGATCCGCCGAAGTCATCGGCGTCGGCCTATGGCTCGGTCCCCGGCATTGGATGGCCGCGGACGTTGACATCAAAGGAGATCGTCGAGGCGGCGAACAACTCGCCGCCCTCGAGGCCGAGCACGGCGCCCTACCGCCAGCACCGAAAGTGCACACCGCCTCCGGTGGATGGCACATCATCCTCGGCAAAGGCGACCGTCACGTCGACAACCATAACCTTGCACCAGACATCGATATTCGCTCCGACGACGGTTACATCGTCGCCGCCGGCACACGCACCCCATGGGGCTCATGGAAACTCGACCGGGTCACCGGGGTACCACTACTCGAAGGTGTCGAGCCACCAGACGCCCCCGAATGGATGTTCATCGAACAAGCCAAATACGGTGGCAGCAGTGGGGAAGGTGGTGGCAACGCTGGGCACTGGGAACCCGTCCACCTAGACGGTCTACACCCCGCCGACCGTGCCGCTCTCGACGCCCTACGACGGCTCGGCGGTCACAGCGAATACAAGACTAGTTACAAGGACACCTACTACATAGCCGTCACCCGACCGGACAAGACTGCCGGTACCTCCGCCAGCGTCGGATACGTGGCACCGGGTGTCGTCAAAATATTCACCTCCGACTGGACAGTCACTGGTGACATCAGATTCCCGGAAGAAGCCGTCTACGACGCCGACCGGCTCGCCGCCATCGCCGACGCCATCGAAGCCAAAGACGAAACCCTCGTTAACAAACTCGTCACCTCCGACCTCAGAGAACTTATCCCCACCAACAGCAAAACCTCTGACGACACGGAACCGGAGTCTCGTCGGCACTTCAAAACGGGCGCCACGTTCGTTCTCGACGACCCCGCCGAACTCTCACCAATCTGGGGTGCCGGCGACCAAGTCCTCTGGGCATCAGGCGAACCCTGCCTCATCGTCGGCCCCACCGGAGTCGGGAAAACCACGTTCGCTATGCAAATCATCGCCGGACGACTAGGCATCGACGACAGCTTCCTCGGCCAACAAATCACGCCCACCGAAGACACCACCCTCTACCTGGCAATGGACCGGCCGCGGCAGATCCGCCGCGCCATGAGACGCCTGTTCAACGAAACCCACCGTGCCCTCCTAAACGAACGCCTCGTCGTGTGGGAAGGCCCCTTACCACTCGACCTCGGCAAAACACCCATCACCCTGCTCGAACTCGTCGAACACGTCCACGCCAAAACAGTCATCATCGACAGTCTCAAAGACGCCGCTGTCAAACTCTCCGACGACGAAGTAGGCGGCAACCTCAACCGGGCGCTCCAACATTGCGTCACCGCCGGCATCGAAGTTCTCGGCTTGCACCACCAACGCAAAGGCCAAGGCGGCACCAAACCGACAACCCTCGAAGACGTCTACGGCTCCACATGGATCACCGCCGGTGCCGGCTCCGTCATCCTCCTCTGGGGCGCCGCCGGCGACCTCCTAATCGAACTCACCCACCTGAAACAGCCAGCCGCCGAAGTAGGACCACTGAAAATCGAGCACAACCATGACCAAGGCCGCTCCACCGTCTACCGCGGCCAGGTCGACCCGCTGATCTTCCTGACCAACGCCGGCTCCAACGGAGTCACCACAACACAGCTCGCCCAAGTCATGTTCGAGAAACCCAAGGTCAGTGAAAACGAGCGCAAGAAAGCGCAACGCCAACTGGATCGACTCGTCGATAGCAACCAGGCGCAACGCACTGAAGCAGTCGCTGGAGGCATCGGCGGCTCAATCCCCGCCCGGTATTACCTCACCATTTTACCTGGCCCGATATGACCTGGTTTAGCACCCTCCATGAGCACCCTCCACTGAAAATGGCGTTTTCCGAAGGTATGCATAAACGCACCCGCAAAAGTCCTGCTCAGAGCACCCGCCATAGCACGGACGCACCCTCCACCGAGCACCCGCCATCAGGGGGGGGTATTAAATACCCCCCTGACGGGTGCAGACGATAAGAGAAATCAGTCACAAACTTCCCTGGAGACATCGATGCCCACCACCAAACCCAACCGCCAACGCCAACCACCATCCACCACCCAAGCCACCCACTGGAAAGACCACCACCGCGACCTCGACACCATCCACCAAGCACACACCTACGCCGCCCTCGAGAAACGCTCACACGGCTTCCCAACCGACCACACCCACGAAACTCACGGCACCGGGACAGACACCGTCTTCCACGCCACCCAAAACCCCGACCTCCACCGCGCAGAAGACTGGCTCAACGAATACGCAGAAACCATCGCCCACCTCACCCGCCTAGCCAACAAAGCCCGAGCCAACTGGCAACCACCCACACCCGGCACAATGTTGGCCGGCGTCACCGTCGGCACCCGCAGCTCTACTGTCGGCACCTGCCCCGGCTGCGGACAACCAGCCCTAGGCACCCACGACGACCCCGTCAAACGCATCGACGGCAACCCCTACCACCTACGAGCAGCACCTGGCAGACCAGCCTGCTACTACCTAGCCTGGCGACAACGAGGACTCGGAGGAACCGGATGAACGACGCAGACTGGGCAACCATACGTCAACGCCTTAAGAGCGTCATTGAAGAGTTGAACCGACGGAACTCTCAGCGCTCCGAATCGTCTTTCTGTGACGCTCCTGATCCTTACGAGGCCGGTCGACAACAGCAAACTACGCAAAGGACGAACCAGATAGACCATCCTGACGTTTCGCGGTACGCCGTTGGCAATCTACGTCAAGCGATCAACGACCTAGACGAGGCGATTAGATCGCTTCGCAATACGCGGGATCGGTTGAACCTAGCTCTCGATAATCTGCGCGATGCTCCGGTTGCACCGGTTGCAGCAACAAACCCACCACCAGCCAAGGAGTACACATGACCAACGCTGAACAAATCCGCATCCAAGCAATGGACCTAGCCATCCGAGCCATGACATCCCAAACTGCACGTCTAAGCACAGAGGCCCTAGTCGACAATGCCATGCGCATCGAGGCGTTCCTTCGTGGCCCGGTTGCACCGGTTGCACACTCAGAGGTGGCCTGACCAGCGGGTACTTGACAACACGCTCCGCATCTAGTACAACCACGGCTACGTTCGTCCAGTGACTGCCCACGGCGGAAAGCCCCCAAATCCTGAACAACGCCAAGGATGGGCAAAATCCCGAACCCCGCCAAGGATGGTAGGGGTGGCCCTCCCCAAAACCGAACGAACAGGCCAGGAAGGGCCACCACGCCCACCCCTCCACTGTCCGTCGCCCAGCAGGGCAGGCAGTGACCACCCCACCATCCCTGTTTCCGCGTTTGAAACGCGGCGAGCCCAGATCGCAGCGGCTCTCGACGCACCCTCATGACCCAACACGAGGTCATTTCTTCGATAGGAGTGGCTTCATGTCACGTAACCGGCGTGGGTTGACGACCACTCAGCGGGGCTACGGGTGGGATCATGCTCGCCGGCGGGCGGCGGCGTTCGTTGCGCTGCCGGAATGGTCGCCTTGCGCTCGGTGTCAGGGTTCGATGTGGAAGTTCGCTAAGGATCGGCACGGCCGCTCAGCGTTGCATTGGGATCATACGGACACTAGGTCGGGCTATTTGGGGTTCTCACATCAGCGTTGCAATGGTGAAGCGGCGGCGTTGAAGGCGAATAGGGTGAGGCGAGCGAAGAGGTTGGCTTTGCAGTGGCATTCGCGGGTGTGGTGACCTGTGATCAAACGATGTGTGGTTGACGAGACGCCTTTTGAGGCGAAAAGGCCGTCAGCGAAGTACTGTTCGGATCGTTGCCGGCAGCGTGCTCATAGGGGCGTGGCGACGGTGACCGCATTACCGGCACCCGATGTGATGCCCGGGCCGTTGGCGACCTCGACGATGCGCCGGCTCGAGGAGATCGGCCGGGCTGATACCGAGCTTGGGGTGGCTGCCGTGTTGCTGGCGGCTCGGTTGGACAATCTGGGACCGGTGGATACGGGTGCGGGGTTGGCGGCGTTGATGAAGGAGTTCCGGGCGACGCTCGCTGACGCAGTTAAGGACGCCGACCATGATGACGACGCGCTCGACAACATCAGGGAGGCGGCGGCACTCAAGCTCATCCGCGGAGCCTGATCTCGTCCGGCCCCGCTATTTGCATATCCCGGAGTACGAGCGGACGCTCGGGCCTGAGGTGGCCGCTGTGGCGACGTTGGCTGGGTTCCCGCCCGATCCTGAGCAGCGAATGTTGTTGGACGCGGCGTTCGCGATCGACAAGAAGGGCCGGTCGGTTGCGTTCGAGGTTGTGGTTATCGCCCCTCGACAGAATTTGAAGACCGGGTTTTTTAAGCAGGTGGCGTTGGGGCAGCTGTTTGTGCGTGATGAGCGGCTTGTGGTGTGGTCGGCGCACGAGTTCGAGATTGCTAACGAGGCGACGAACGATTTGGAGGCGCTGATCGAGGGGTCGGACATTTTGCGGCGGCGGGTGCGGTTGACGGCCCGGGGGTCGGTGGCGTCGCATGGTGCTGTTCCGCAGATTGTGTTGTTGTCGGGCGCCAGGTTGAGGTTCAAAACTCGTACGTCGGGTGGTGGTCGAGGGTTATCGGGTCGGAAAGTGATCCTGGATGAGGGTTACGCTTTGCAGCCGGGCCAGATCGGTGCGTTGATGCCGATCATGTTGGCGCAGCCTGATCCTCAGGTGTTTATCGGGTCGTCGGCGTGCCGGCCGGAGTCTGGCGTGTTGGGCGACATTGTGAAGCGTGGCCGGTCCGGGTTGGATCGGCGGATGGTGTATGCGGAGTGGTGCGCTCCGGACCCGTCGGAGGCGTGCAAGTCGGGTGACTTGTGTAGCCATTCTCGTGACATTCCGGGTTGCGGGTGCGACAAGCCGGAGTTGTTGATGAAGGTGCATTCGGCGATCACCCGTGGTCGTATCCAGTTGGACACGGTGATGGATATGCGCCGAACGATGCCCCCGGAGGAGTACGGGCGTGAGGTGATGGGCTGGCATGACGAGACCGTCGAGGGGTTGACGGCGGTGTCGTTCGAACAATGGAAGCGGGCAGAGGACCCCGGGTCGTCGTGTGAGCCGGGTTGTTTCGCTGTCGAGGTGTCCTTGGATCGGGCGTGGGGTTCGATCGGTGTCGCCGGTCCCTATGGTGACCGGACTCACGTCGAGGTTGCGGTACGTGATCGTGGGACCGGCTGGATCGTCGACCGGTGTGTCGACCTGGATGGGAGCCATGGGCATCCGCTGTTCGTTGTGGATGGTGGCGGTCCGGCGGCTTCGTTCATCCCGGAGTTGGAGAAGGCCGGGTTGTGGGTGACGGTGGCTGACACGAAGGATGTCGCCGCCGCCTATGCGGGTTTGGTGGACGGGTTGGATCAGGGCGCCCTGTCTCACGGTCCGCAAGCGGATGTTGATCAGGCGGTCCTGTCAGGGTTGGCGCGTTCTGTTGGTGATGGTGCGTTGGCGTTGGGTCGCAAGGCGTCAGGGGTGGACATCACCCCGCTGGTTTCGATAGCGCTCGCGTTGTGGGGGTTTCAGACGTTCGGGACGCCGTTGGCCCCCGAAGATGTGTTCATCGGTTAGGAGGATCGAATGGGATTCATCGAGAAGCAATCCCGGAATGGGAGTGACGTGGGTGTCGGAACGCATAACTCGGCGCAGCCGGGACCGGATATCACTGGTGACGTGTCAGGGTTGATGTCACAGTCTGAGGCTGCCGCGAATGATCGTAAGACTGCTGGCGCGACGTTGGTCGCCGGGAATTCGGTGCCGGCTTCGGGGTTGATGGCCGGTGGCGACATGTGGGAGTGGGACAGCGGGTTGGCTGTTGGTGAGCAGCCGGGGGAGGCCTGACATGGCTGACGGGACGGTCGGTAACGAGCCGTCAGCGGCCAATCCTGCTGGTTCATCGAGGCCGACGGCACCGCAGGCTGGGCCTCCCGCGATGGATGGGTTCGAGTACACGGCTGGGTCGGTCGGGAACTATCCGAATGCTGGGATGGATGTGACCGTGATGCAAACGTCGACCGCGTATGGGCAGGCGACAGCGTCGGCGGACGCGTATCAGGCTGCCGCGCACGGGTTCATCGTCGAGAATGGTGCCGCGGTGGTGGCTGGTCATGCGACGGTGGGCGATCCGGGTACGACTGGTGGTGCTGGTGATGTGGGTGAGGGCGGTTCGTTTGGTGGTGCGGGGGACGCCGACTACTGATGACTGTCCGGGTTGTGGTGCGATTGTCGGTGGCTGGCTGGTTGCGCCGTTTGGCGAACCGTATCGACCCGCCGCCGATACCGGCACCGCAGCCGACCCCGTATGTGAACGTGTGGGGCAGCACCTATTGGTCGAGGCCGCCGACCGAGCCGGGTTATGGGACGTCGGTTACTTATAACGGTCCGGACTGGCCGCGCGCCTCATGAGGGTGTTGCGCCCGCGGCCCGGCCGTTGGCGGCGAATCAGGACGCCTGGGTTCCAGTTCGCCGCCGCGGTCGGGATCATGATCGGCGGCGCCGCACTGGTCGCGTGGTGGATGGTGGGGGTGGTGCTCATGATCGGTGGACTGCTCTGGTCGATTGATGCCCTGTTGCGTGATGCCGCACCAAGCGGGGACCGTCGTGGTTCTCATGCGGACGTGTTGGAGCGGTGGCGGCAGGCGAGATGACATGCTGCGCCGGGCGCAGGTAACCGACCGTGACCATCTCCCGTCCCCTGACCGGCGGACCGATATCGCCGAACACGACGCCGACCGTCTCGCAGCCGAACTCCAGGCCGCTTACGACATGCTCGAGGACTACGACCTGATGTGTGTTGATAGCCCGGCGTTGAAGGCGCACGAGATCGCTTTGAAAGCACGCCAATGACGGTTGTTAGTACCGACACATGTGCCTGCGGGCGGATGGACAAGCCGATCGAGATGTGGCTTTGCCGGGCGTGTTTCCTCGAGAAAGAGATCCGTTACGCCCTGAGCGAACTGGACCGTCCAGGCGGTCCGTGGGATGGCGAGAGTTGGGCAGACATGGCACGGTGGCGTCTACGCCGACTGGTCGAAGCATGAGACTCTTGGACCGGCTCGCGGAGCGGTACAGTTTCCGCGACCAAGGATATTACGAAGGGATGGCGAGTGGGGCGGCCGTCCTCCTCACCTACACCACCGACAGCAACCGGGAAAAGTCCCCGGTCGACGTTCTCACCAAAGCTGTCCAGGCCTACCAAACCAACGGGATCGTCTACGCGTGTGTGTTGGCTCGGATGATGCTGCTGTCGGAGGCGTCGTTCAAGTTCCGTAGCCTCACCGACAAGCACCTGTACGGCAACGAGAGTTTGCGTGTGCTCGAGTATCCGTGGCCGAACGCCACGGCGGGGGAGTTGTGGGCGCGGATTGAGCAGGATGTGTCTTACGCGGGGAACTCGTACTGGTGGAAAGCCGAACCTGATCTCCTCGTGAGGTTGCCGCCGGCTGAGGTGACGATCGTGTCCCGCGAAGTGAACCAGGCGGGACGCACCTACCGCGAGATCATCGGTTACGACTGGCAGCCGAACCCGATGGCACCGGCGCAACCGAAACAGCCAGCCCAGTTCTTCACTGTCGACGAAATCGCCCACGTCTCCCCCTACCCGGATCCGGTGGCGAACTTCCGCGGCATGTCCTGGCTGTCCCCGGTCCTCCGGGAGATCGACTCGGACATGGCGATGACAACCTACAAAACGCGGTACATGGATCATGGGACACCGGTCACCGCCCTCAAGTTCACCAGACAACTCCGAGCCGACACCGTCGACAGTGTCCGAGAGCGCATCAAAGCGAAATACGGTGGCGTCAACAACGCCTGGGAACCCCTCATCCTCGACCAAGGCGTCGACCCCGTCGTTGGCAAAGGCCTACAAGAACTTGACTTCCGCCCCGTCCAAGCCGGCGGCGAACTGCGCATCTGCTCCGCTGCCGGGGTTCCACCCGTTGTCGTCGGTCTCCGCGACGCCGAATCGGGCGAGACGTATCAGACGGCGATGCGCCGTTTCGGTGATCTCACCATCCGGCCGCTATGGCGGCACACCTGTGCTGTTCTCGAGAAACTCGTCCCCGACATGCCCCCGCGTGGTGTGCAACTCTGGTTTGACACCACCGACATCGCCGCGTTACAAGCCGCGGAGACCGAACGTGCTCAGGTCACCCAAGTTCACGCGGCGGCCACTCTCACGTTCGTTCAGGCCGGGTTTATTCGTGAATCTGTGATCGCTGCGATCACCTCTGGCGACCTGTCACAACTTGTGCCCGACCCGAACGCTCCGACACCGGGCGTGCAGGAACGGGAAACGATCGCTGTCGCCGACATGGGGCCACCGGTTACCGGCCCGGAGTCTGGTGTGGATTCGAACACAACAGGTGTCACCCGTCCCCCCCGGACCGGGACCCCGCCCGGTGGGGGACAGGTGCTCACCAAACCGCAAACGGCGGCGACGAAGAAACCGGCACCAGCCTCGTTCCCGACAGCCCCCTCGGCGTTGCCGGGCCGGCAGCCCGCGGCGAACGGGAAAGGATAACTAGATGGCCGAAATGGCGACAGCCAGCATCAACGACCTCCCCGACTCCGACTTCGCATACGTGGAGCCAGGCGGCACGAAGGACTCGTCGGGGAAGACGGTGCCGCGATCGTTGCGGCACTTCCCGATCCACGACGCCGCCCACGTCCGCAACGCCCTGGCCCGGGCGCCACAGTCACCGTTCGGTGACAAAGCGATGCCGAAGATCAAAGCAGCGGCGAAAAAGTTCGGGATAGGTGGGGACGACGACCAACGCTCCGAGGCGAACGCACTCATCTACATGCGCTCTGACACCGCCGCGCCACCGCTCGCCTACACCCGCTCGTTCGAGCTCACCGACATTCAACCGGTAGCCGACGGACGAACCGTCGAGGCGTACGCCGCGGTGTTCAACGTTGAAAGCCCGCCCATCCACGACGCCGACGGCAGCTACATCGAAACGCTCGATCCCGGCTGCTTCGACCGCGCGATCGAACGTTTCCAACGATCCAAAGTCCCCGTCCCCGTCCTGTTCAACCACGGCATGACCCTGTTCCACACCCCCGACCCCCAAGGCGGCGTGCCGATCGGTGTCGCCGAAGAGATCCGAGCCGACCGCAAAGGCCTGTTCACCCGGTCCAAGTTCCACACCACCGCCCGGGCCGACGAAGTCCTCGAAGCGATCAAAGGCGGATCGATCCGCTCATATAGTTTCTCCGGCGCGTTCCACCGCTCAGACCCGGCAGTCCCGATCGGCGGGTTCCGACGCAAGGGCGGCACTCTCCCCACGGTGCGCCGCACCGAATCAACCTTGCGGGAGTACGGTCCCGCCACGTTCGCTGTCTACTCCGACGCCGAGATAGTCGGAGTCCGAGCCGAGCAAATGCTCGGACTGCTCAACACGATGGCAGTCGACGAGCGCCAAAGGCTCGGCGAACTACTTCTCCGGTCAGATCCTGGTGAACTGGCCGAGATTGGCACCTCCGACGAAGAGTTGGAGCTTGTCTCCGGCGACTTGCCCACCGACGGGCACTCGGTCCGGTCCCCCAAAGAAGAAGCGCAGGCCCGTATGGCCGCCTTCATCGTTCGCCACGGAGGCAAACACTATGACTGACATCATCAACCAATATCGCACCCTGCAAGATCTGACCACTCGCATGAGTGCGATCCAAACCGAATTGAGAGAACTTGGCACTGACCTCACCGAAGAGGAGGTCAACTACCAAGGTACTCTCATCGTCGAGTTCGAGGAACTCGAGACGAAAGCCGAGCCCTTGCGGGCGCGGATGGCGAAACTCGATCGTGTCGCCAAAGCAGCCGCCGAACCCGAGAATCGGGAAGAGACCGGAGGCGTGAAAGAAGCGGCCCGGACGGGACAAGCACCCGAGATGTTCACACGGTCGACCATCGACCGCGACCCATTCAAGGATCTCGACCCTGAACGTCTCGAGAGTGGATTCGTTCGCGCCGACGAAATGCGCGCCCGGTCAGCGGCGCTCATCGAACTCGACGAGAAACGCGGCGAGATCGTCCACGACCGGGCCGAGGTCGCCTATTCCCTGTCGCAAGGGATGGGCGTCGGCCAAAGCAAGGGCGGCGTAGCCAAACACGTCCTCCTCACCGGCACCCAAGAATACCGAGACGCCTTCCGGGCCTACATGGAAGACCCCCTCAGCTTCAACCCGAGAACACTGCTCAACATGAGCGACGACGGCCGCTACCGTGCCATCAACCTCACGAACGCATCAGGAGGATTCCTCCTACCGTACGTCCTTGACCCGAGCATCGTGCTCACCAACGCCGCCTCCTCGAACCCGTTCCGGCGAGTCTCCAGGGTTGTGCAAACCACATCCAACGCGTGGCAAGGCGTGAACAGCGCCGGTGTCACCGGTGCGTGGATCGCAGAAGCCACGACCGCCGCCGACATGTCCCCCGTCGTCGGGCAAATCCAGATCAACCCCGTCAAAGGCGCCGTCTGGGTGCTCGGTTCATATGAAGCGTTGGACGACACGAACTTCGGGGAGCAGCTCCCCGGGCTTCTCTCTGACGCCCGTGACCGGCTCGAGTCCGCTGCCTTCGCGACCGGTTCCGGCACAGCCCAGCCCCTCGGGATCATGGCCGCTCTCGGCACCGGTTCCCGAGTCGCCCCCGCCGCCACCGGGACAGCGTTCAACGGCACCGCCAGCAACGTCGACGTCTACAACCTGCAAGCGGCACTGCCGCCCAGGTTCCGTAATTCGGCCGGCGCCGCATGGCTCGGGAACATCAAAATCCTCAACGGTGTCCGCGCGATCGACCAATACGGAGGCGGCTCGTTCTGGACCAACTTCACGTCCAACACCCCCGCCGCGCTCCTTGGTCAGCCGATCTACGAAGCGTCCGACCTGCCAGGCGTCACAACCGGCACCTCCGCCGCATCCGGCACCGGTTCCGCGACTCTCGTGTTCGGGGACTTTGGCCAGTTCGTGATCGCCGATAGAGTTGGGGTCAGCATGCTGTACGAACCTATGATTAAGGGCAGTGGTAACGCTTCGCTGCCCGCTGGGCAAGCAGGCTGGTATATGTTCTGGCGCACGTCTTCGGCCGTGTCCACAACAGCCGCTTTCCGGTATCTCACAATCAGTTAGTCCACTCTGCTAAACTAGCTCCCTGAGACGGGACCAATCCCCGTCTCAAAGGAGCTAGCGATGAAACTCTGTCAGATTGAAGGGTGCGACAAGGCAGTATGGGCTCGAGGGTGGTGCTCAATGCACTACTACCGGTGGCATCGGACCGGCGATCCACTCAAGGCTCGTCCCAAGCTGCCGCCTCATTTGCCTTGTTCGGTGGAGGGTTGTCAGCAACCTAATGAAGCAAATGGGCTTTGTCGTACGCATCGGGCTCGTTTGCGTTACAGCGGTGACCCGGGATCAGCAGAACGTAGGAGGTCCGGTCCTCCTCCTAAGCCACCTGCACCATGCGCTCTCGAAGGATGCGAACGGCCAGCGGCATCTCGCTTCAATGGTGAAGGCCCGTACTGTCGATTGCATTACGAACGACAGAGGCTGGGGAGACCGATCGGTCCAGTCGGCTTACTGGATGCTCCAGATGGATCCGGCACTGACAACCAGGGCTATCGGCGCATTCGGGTACCAGACGGTCGTCGGATCATGGAACATGTGTATGTGATGGAGCAGCAGCTTGGCCGCCGCTTGGAACCCGGCGAGAATATCCATCACCGGAACGGAATAAAGACGGACAACCGCATCGAGAACCTGGAGTTATGGGTGACGATGCAACCGACGGGCCAACGCCTCGAGGACTTGATCGCCTTCGTTGTTGAGCATTACCCGGATGAGGTGCGTAAGGCACTGAGTTAGTTCGTCGGTGCGGGTTCGGTTTCCCTCTCAGGTCCGGGCCTGCACCGACAACCAAACCTGAGAGGAAACAGGATGCATCCAACTGTGATCGCCCGCGAGGCGATTTTGACTCACAACGCGTTGCAGAAGGGGGGGGAGCTCGCCGGGTTTCTTTGTTTGTTGATGGATGTCGAACCGAAGGTGGTGGTGGAGATTGGTTCGGATGCTGGGGGGACGTTGTGGGCGTGGCAGCAGTTGCCGTCTCATCCGCGGGTGATCGGCGTGTCGTTGCTGGATGGTCCGTTTGGGTCGGGGGCGCGGGTTGAGGTTGTGGATCACGGGTCCGAGTTCGTGCATGGCGACTCGCACGACACGGAGACGTACCGGGAACTGGTCCGTCTGCTCGGCCATGACGAGATCGACGTCCTGTTCATCGACGGGGATCACAGCTTTAAGGGCGTGAAGGGGGATTTCGAGATGTTCTCTCCGCTTGTACGGCCGGGTGGGGTGATCGCGTTTCACGACATTTGTGATCATCCGTCGGTGCCGGCGTGCAAGGTGAAGGCGTTTTGGGATTCGTTGGAGTGGGCTGGTGGTCGTGAGGAGATTGTGACGGATCCGCCGGTGTGGGGCGGGATTGGTGTGTTGCGGGTCCCGGTGTGCGAGGAGGTGACGGCGTGATCACGGTTGCACAGATGTATGAACTGGATCGGGCGATTCCTAGGAATGGTGATTACGAGTGGGTGGCACCACGATCGGTCATTGATGACTTGGCAAGGGAGATTGATCTCGCGGCAGGACACGCACATCTGCCTGTAAGACCCGTCTGTCTGCTCGGGCGCCCCTTAGTGATAGATGACACGGTCGAGGGGCTCGGTTGGCGCGAGATCGAGGATGAGGTGATCTGCTGATGACCCAGACGTTCAACAGGGCCGCGGAACGCTTCCTCGAGCCACGCACGCCGTCGAAGACGCTCACGTTCGGTTCCATGCCGCACTCTTACGACGGGTCGTCGTATTACCGGATCTGGTTGCCGTTCAAGCATCTGTCGGAGAACAGTCTGCACGTCGTCGGTGTCGCCGCACCGGATGGGGGGCAGATCACTCCGCAGATGGTCGAGGGTATAGATGTCCTCACGTTGCAGCGCCCGGCTGGCCGGCAGGGGATGCAAATGTTGGAACGCCTCACCGGGCAGACCAGGCTGGTGTACGAGGTTGATGATGACATGTTGCAGGTCGACCCGGCGGGGTTGCCTCATTTGTATGACGAGAAGGTGCGGGAAACGATCCGTCGCTGTCTCCGGTTGTGTGATGCGGTTACCACAACGAACGAGTACTTGGCCGAGACGGTCCGGCCGTTCAACGACAACGTGTTTTTGTTGCCGAACTTCGTGAAGGCGGGGATGCTCACGCTCGCCCGGCCGGCGAAACCCAGCCCCAACCTGGTGACGGTCGGCTGGGCGGGCGGCACTTCCCATCTGGTTGACATGGTCGACGTCCAAGATGTGTTGCGCGACGTGGTGTTGGATAATGACAACGCCGAGTTGCATTTCGTCGGGTTCGACTTTTCACCCCTGCTGGGTGGGTTGCGCTCAAGGTGTCGTCAGACGAACTGGTCGCAGGACGTGGGGGAGTATTACAAGAAGGTTGATTTCGACATCGCTATCGCCCCGTCTGCCGATATTCCGTTCAACCGGTCGAAGACGGCGATCCGGGCGTTGGAGATGGCGGCGTTGGGTATCCCGATCGTGGCGTCGAACCGCCTGCCATATTCCGAGTTTGTGATCGACGGGAAGACCGGGTTCCTGGTGGACACCCCGGACGAGTGGCGTGACCGCCTCAACGAGCTCATCCACGATCCGGCGATGCGTGTCGAGATGGGCGCCGCGGCACGGGAGCAGGCCGCCGAGCACACGATCGAAGGTAACTGGCAGCTGTGGGAGGCCGCGTACGAAAACGTGGCCGGCCAGTCCTAATTCCTAGATGTAGCACCGAAACACCACGGCCGCGTGGCCGCATAACTCAAATAGAAAGGCAGCCGCATGGCCCAAGTTCTCTATCACGGCTATTCGCCGCAGTTCACGATGGCGGCAGCGTCAGCGACGTTACCGGCGTTCCGTATCGCTAACACCGACACCGCCCACGCCCTACAGATCAAGAAGTACCGGATCGGTATGGCCGGTACCGGCTCGGCGTCGTGCACGTTCCAGGTGTTCTGCGAGTCGACCGGAGCCTCCGCCGCCGGGACATCAACCGCTCTGACCGCTATCAGCCAAGTGGGTGGGCGCGTCCTCGCTGCGGGTGGTATCGCCGTGTCCGGATGCAACTACACGGTTACGCCGACCTCCGCGGTGTTCCAGATCGTCGACGAGATCACTCTGGTGAACAATCAGACGATCGTTTACGACTATCCGTGGGGTGACGAGCCCGACTGCGTGTTGGGGACGGCCACGGGTGGCGCGGGTGTTGGTGTGCTGTTGTCGTCGGGTACGCCGGTGGCGACCACTATCGACATGTGGATCAGTCGGATCTGACGTGCACCCCACCAGACGTATTCTGCTCGTTGCTACCGTACTGGTCGGCGTTGTCACTACCGGGGCGGCACACGCCGCGCACGCGGCCACACCTGTCTGTTCTGTGACGGGTTCGACTGTCGGTCAGCCGCTCGTGTTGACAGCCTCGGGGTTGAGGCCGAACACTTATTACGCCGTCAACTGGATCTGGCCGGACGGCAGTCAAGCTGACGCGCCGACCAGCACCGACGCGTCTGGGGCGTTGACCAGCCAGGAGACCGCCTATTTCTCGGGGACGACGACGGTGCAGGTTGTCGATGAGCACGGCAATCGGGCCGTGCAGTGTTCAGCGTCGATCACTGTCGCCTAGATCCGTGGTTGGCCACGGAACGGTTACTGGACCGTCTGACAACCGTCCACAGCCCGTGTTCTGAACCTGTCGAGGATCGTTTCTTCGCGTGGCATGCGTTGCCGCTCAGGGAATGGTTCGCCGGGATGGTGGCAGCCCGAAACTATCTGATCGACCGGAACCGCTGCTGGACTGGTAGCGAGTCGTTCCTCGATGTCGGGTCCGGTTATGGCACGAAACTCGCGTTGGCTGCCGAGATGGGCTGGCGGGTGCAAGGTGTCGAGCGTCACGGTCCATATAGGGAAGTGTCGAGGAGGTTGTTCCCGGAGATCCCGGTAGTGGTTGCCGAGGCCGCGTCGTTCGGCGGGTATAGCGGTTTCGATCTCGTGTACTCCTACCGGCTATGCGTCGATCTGGAGGATCAGCGGCGTCTCACGGACCACATCGTTTCGGAGATGGCGCCCGGGGGGTTGCTGTTCCTGGCCGGTGGTCCGGACCCGGTCGGTTTACGCCATGTGACCGGCCAGGTGTGGGTGGTGTGACATGGCGATAGCTCTTGTCGGTTCAGCTGGTGCCATCTCGACGGTTGCTACTGCGTCGATCACCCCGGCGTTCGGGCAGGCGACCACCGCGGGGAACCTGCTGATAGCACGGGTCACTGACAATGTCGGTGGCATAGCGATCGCGACCACCTCTACTGGGTGGACGCAAGCAGTACAAGCGCAGAGCGGCGCTAACGACGCCGCCGTGTTCTACAAGATGAACTGCGGTGCCAGCGAGACGGCACCGACGTTCACCGCTACGGGCGCGACGGTCATGTTCGCCGACCTGACCGAATGGTCCGGGGCTGCCACATCAGCTGCTCTCGATCAGTCCGGGACCGGTGGCGGGGCCGCCAATCCAACGGCAGGGTGCACGGCGAACGACACGAACACCGCAGACCTCGCTGTCGGCTGCGCGATGTTCACGAACTCGAAAACCGCCACCTACACCGTTAGTAACACGTGGACACCGGCGAGCGGCACGGCCACCGCTACACAGAACACCGGTGCCACGAAGCAGCTCAACTGTTTCATGGGGTCCGCCTACCTACTGAACGGTCATGGTGGCGCGGCTCACGACACTGTCACTTTCACGGTCACACCGTCAACCGGGGCGTTTTCCTCCGAGGCGTGCGCGGTTGCGTCGTTTCTTCCACTGACCGCCGCGGCGACGGGCGTCATCGCCCCCCCGATCGTCGCTGACAGACTTCCTTGGCATCGCAAAGGGGTCGTCTGGTATCGGAAAACGCCGCCTGTTTTCACGGCACCCACACAGCAGCCGGTCGTCACTAGGTATCCCGCAGCCGGACCTATCCCGAGACATCGGTTCGGTGTTGTCTGGTATCGCCCTGTTCTCGTCGCCGCTGCCGCACCTGTCACACACCAGCCCATCGTCGTCGACGAACTCCCTTACAACAGGCATCGGCGTGGTGTCGTCTGGTATCGGAAGACACCCCCGGTCTTCACTGCCCCGAACCGTGAACCGCTCGTCCAAGACCAATATCCGCATCCTCGTCTACCACGTGCCGGGCGGATCGTTGTTCTCACACCCGGCGTTGCGCCTGCTCCACCGCCGCCCGCCCAGAAACCGTTAGTTCAAGGCGAATACCCGCACGCCCGGCTTCCACGCCGTGGTGTCCGGATCGTTGTCACCGGCCCGACGTTTGTTGTCACACTGCCGCCGGCCGTCCACACTGCCAGTCGGCATCCTCGTGGCACCGTCCGACTTGTCGTCGGTTCCACCTTCGTTGTTACACACCAGCCGATCGTCGTTGGCGAGCAGCCTTACAACCGCCATCGACGTGGTGTTGTCTGGTACCGGACGACGGTTATCGCCGTCGTCGTCGTCGTTGCCACCCAGCAGCCGATCGTTGTTGGCGAACAGCCTTACAATCGTCACCGTAAGGGTGTTATTTGGTGGCGTCCGACCCCACCGGTATTCAAAGCCCCCAGCCCCGCACCCGTCGTTCACAGCACGCAACGCCACAACCGGTGCACGTCGATCCGCTTCCAAGGGCTGCCCGTCGCGCCGACGGTCACCCCGGCACCGATAGTCCGTTGCCCGACCCGAAGGAACCGTGGCGGCCGGCAGGTTCTCCACCAGCTGCCGCAGTACACGGTCACTCCCACTCCGATTGTTCGTTGCCTGTCGCGTCGTAACCCTGGCCGCAGGCTGATCGTTTATCGGCTTCCGAGTTTCGTCCCGGCCACGCCGCAGCCGATCGTGAAAACCCGGATGTTGAAACGGCGCGGGGTGGCGACACTCGCCCATCTGATTCCGTTCATTGCTCCGCCCTTCACGATCGGGACTCTCACCGCTGCCGACCGTGGAAGCAACCCGACGGCCAGCGATCGGGGCTCCGGTGACACGGCCACCTCGACAGGAACAGCGACGTTGACAGCGCAGGATCAGAGGACAGGAGGCCCGAGTTGAGTCGTTACGCGAACGGGCAACCAATCCGTCTCAGCACCACCGTCAAAGACCTCACAGGCACCCTCGTCGACGCCGGCACCCTGGCCCTCGTCGTTCAGAAACCTGATGCCACCAAACAAACCTACTCGTCGCCGACCCACGACTCGACCGGGCTCTACCACCAAGATCTCCCGGTCACCGACCTGGTCCAGAACGGCAACTACATCTACGTGTGGACATCCACCGGGACAGGTGCCGGGGTGTCCCGCGGCGACTTCGACGTGTTCGACCCGTTCGAGCCCGCCGTCCTCCCGCTACAGGACGCTAAGAAAGCGGCGAACATCGACCCGGCGGTCACCACGTACGACGACGAGCTCCAATCGTATATAGACACGATCGAGGCCGATCTTGAACGGCTCATCGGTGGACCGATTGTCACGCGGACGATCACGAACGAACGGGTCCGCCAAACCTACACCAACCCTGCGTTGGTGTTGCGTTACCGGATTGTGCAGTCGGTGACGAGCATCGTCGACGAATGGTCCGGGGCGTCACTGTCGACCACCGACATTGTGATCGACCAACCGTCGAGCATTGTTCGCCGTAAAGGGAATCTGCCGTTCCTGTTCCGCGGTCCTTGGTGTCTCGTCACCTACACGGCCGGGCAGGGCACGATCGTGCCGGCAGCGTTCAACACGGCCGGACGGATCATCATCCAGCATCTGTGGGAAACGCAGCGAGGCCCGGGGCAAGCGCCAGTGCCGAACATGGAGGAAACGTTCCTGCCGGGCATGTCGTTCGCTATCCCTAACCGGGCGTTGGAAGTCCTCAGCCCATATCTCCTAGAGGCTTACGTTTAGGTGCCGATCGTCACGAGCCGTGCCGGGACCGTCATCGACGCTCTCGTCACCCTGTTCACCGCCTCACCCACCCTCGCATCCCCCATCGAGATATATGACGGTCCGGCCACCGGCGGGAACACGATGTGGACACAGGCGGTGTTCGTCGGGTTCAACGGGGATTGGCACACCAACGCCGCTGGCACCAGCACCGGGCAAGCGTATGAGGCGGTGCTAACGAATCAGCAGCTCGTCTATGTCGGTCCTACCAGTAACAGGGAAGAACTCGAGATTCAGTGTGTCGCGGCGATCTGGTCCGGTGACACGAACATCCAAGCCGCCCGCAACTCCGCTCTCACCCTGTTCGGTGCCGTGCAAACTGTGTTGAGAACCGATCCCTCGTTAGGGATCGACGGTTCGACTGTCGCTCAGGGATTGGTTGGCACCCTCGAGTACGACTATGACACCGGCGGAAACGTGGGCGCGGCGATCAGGTTCACGATTCACGTCACAACCACATTGCTGACCAGCTGAGGAGCCTTATGGCCCGGTTCATGAACACCAGTGGGATGCCGTTGGAACTCCCGGGGGACGGTGAGCGCCCGTCGCTCACCGTTCTCCCCGGGGATGTGATCGAGGCCGACAAGAACCCGAACCTGGCGTTCTTCGAGCCGGTCAAAACCAAAGCAGCAAAGGAGTAGTTAGATGCCGATTGCGGGTTTCCGTGGGTGGGTGGGTTTCGCTAAGGCGGGCGCACCAACATTCCTGACCGCCGCCACCACCGTCGGCGCGACATCGATCCCTGTCAGCGGGACCGTCGTCCCGGCGTCGTCGACGATCTATTTCATCGACGGGGTCAACAGCGAGTCCCGCGCTGTGACAGCCGGCGGCGGTTCGAGCACGTTGACTGTCGCGGCGACAACGAACGCGCACGCCGCGAACACCCCAATCTTCTGGCAGCTCACAGCGTCGTTAGGACCAGCGAACTGGGTGCCCGCCACCAACATTGTCCCGGCGGACCATATCGCCACGATCGAAGACAAAGGCATCCGCGGCTCGAATGTTGCCGCCTACAACGTGACCGGGGCGACAGCTTATGGTGAGTGCGCGATCGACGGGGACGTGTTCGCCGACATGTTCGGTTTCGTCGTCGGCAGTGTTTATGGTGCTGTCGATTTCGCTGGCGGCTCGCCGAACACTCACACGTTCGCTGGGATGAACACTGCCGGCTCGAACGGGCAACCCACTTCGCTGCTCCTGTTCGTTTATAACGGCAACAACGTGCGAATGTTTGCTGGGGCGAAATGCTCCGAGGTCGCCATCAAATACGACCCCACCCAAAACGTGTCCTACACCTCCAAGTGGATGGCATTGGAGTCGTGCGTGGTCGCGGCCTATACGCCGACGTTCACGGCGATCACCCCCCAAGCCGCGTGGCAAGCCTCGACGTCGATCAACTCCGTCATCGCCTCCAACGTTCTCCTCGCGGATTTCACGATCAAACGCGACTCGATGGAAGCGATCCAAACGTTGGACGGCTCCCAGCAGCCGACGATCATTTGGGCGGGACCGCTGTCCACGACCGGGACGATCACCGCGACCTACGAGGACGACACCAACCTCAACTTCTACCTGAACACCTCCCAGATTCCGGTTGTGTTCACATTGACGAACGGCACCGGTGCATCGCAGGTGCAAGTTGTTGTCCAGATGTCGAAGGCGATTTTCATGGACGGTTGGCAAGTCACGCTGCCCGGCTCGAAAGGCTATGTCGAGATCACCGGCCCGGTGACGGCGGTGGCGAATGTCACGGACGCGAACACCGCGGGCGGCGGGTATTCGCCAAGTCGTGTCGTGCTGAAGAACACCTTGGCGACCGGGACCTATCAGTGACTAGGAAAGGACAATGAATGTCGTTTGATCATTTGCAGGGCCACGATCCTGTCGGCGAAGAGGAAGCCCTCGCACCGAAGGCGAAACCCACGGCGAAGGTCGAGGAGCCGGCCGACGAGCCCGTGAAGAAGTCCGGCAAGTGAGCCGTCTCGACCTGCCCGATAACGAATGGGCTGAACTGTGTTCGCCGCGAAAGGTGTCCGACCGTCGGCGGCGTGCGTACCTTACGGCTCTGTCAGATTCGACCGCCGCCGCCGCGGACTCGCCGCAGATTCCGAACCCTCACGCTGATAAGCCGGGACAGCCGTTAACCATTCCTGACCCTCGGCGACTGACCGGTGAGCAGAGCAGTTTGCAGTTCCATGCGATGGATCTGCTCGTCATGTGTTTCGTCAAGGCGTGGTCGTTCGAGCAGCCGGTCACCCTCGAAGCGATAGAAGACTTGGACGCGGGCTCAAAAGATGCGTTGATCTCGAGATGTTTCGATCTGATGCCCGAGATGATGCCTGACTACGGGCCGGATGATGGTAGCGACCCAAAAGCCCCCACCTCCGTGTCTTCCGTGCCGCTCACGGGATCGTCAACGGAGGCTCCGACATTCGCGACCCTGTCTACCGGCGGTACGTCCTAGCGTCCGTTTTCGGGATGCCCCCGTCTGTCCAGGACGAACAGTCGGCGGTTGATCTCGATGAACTGTTGACGGTCCATTGGCGGGTTAACCAAATGGTGAAGCAGTCGGAGGGGTGATCGCATGGCGGACGGGATCGCTTTCTCAATGATCACCGAACCGTTCCATAAAGGGATCGCTCAGCGGCAGGCGCGGATGCCCAGGGCGGCGATGTACTCGGTGCGCGAGGCCGGCCGGGTGGTGAAGGTTGCGGCGAAGAAAGCTGCCCCCATCCTGAAAGACCCCAACGCTGTGACGGCGTCACAGTTGGCTCGTGGAACGAAGTTCCGCAAAGCGGGTGGTATCGGTCCGGTCATGACCGCGGACCGTCCTGTTCGTGGCCTGTTGCGCGCGTCGATCAAACCGACCCGGAACATCAGGCGGGTCGGTGACATGTACGAACTGAAGATCGCTCCTCGGGGCGCGCGGGTTCATCTGTATTCGGGGGCACAAGAGGAACGGTTCCATTACATGGCCGCTGGTGAAGCAGCTGGGGCAGCGGCGTTGCAGGGGATAGCGAAACGGTCGTTCGACAAGGTGTGGAAGGGCTGACCCGTGGACACGACCGTAACTCTTCGTGCCGTGATTTCGGATTTCCAGCGGAAAATGTCTATCGCCCGTGGCGAGATGGAAGCCACGTCGAAGCAAGGCGGGTCGCATTTCCAAACGTTGAACAAGGGCAGCGGTATGTTGCTGGCGGGCGTCGCGGGAGCGGCGGTCGGTGTTGCCGGGCTCGCGTTGAAAATGGGCTCGGATTTACAGGACGCCAACCGGCGGTTGAGTGTCGCTATCGCCGACTCGGGGCACAGTTTCGTAGCGTTCACCCCCCAAATTCAGGTCGCTGATAAGCAGCTCGAGCATTTCGGGTTCACGAACGCTCAAACCAACGATGCGCTGGCTGTGATGGTTACCGGGCTGGGATCGCCAACGAAGGCGTTTAACGCGTTGGGTGTCGCGGCGGATTTGGCGACGTTCAAGCATGTGGATTTGGCGCAGGCGTCGTTGGCTGTGACGAAGGCGCTCGAGGGGAACATGCGCCCGTTGCATCAGTTGGGTATCGATTTGCCGATCGCCGCGTCTTCGGCGTTCAAGGTGGTGCAGGCGCAGACAGCGTTGAAGAAGGCGCAGGACGCGTTGACGGCGGCTGAGGTTTCGGCGCACCCGACGGCGGTGCAGTTGGCGTCGGATCGGCTCAAGGCCGAATCGTTGGCGATGGCCGCGGCTAGGGCTGATACCGCTGAGCAGTCGGCGCAGGCTGCGTTAACTGCCGTGATGAAAGAGTATCCGGATGCTGCGAACGCATCCTCTAAAGGTCACGAGCTGTTGGCTGCTGCTACAGCCAAACTGAAACTGGCTCAAGACGCGGCGCTGGTTGCTACGCAGAAGGAAGCGGCCGGTGTGACGGCCGGGACGGGGCCTCATGCCGCGTACGAGCGGGCTGTGTCGAAGGTGGCGGACGCTCAGGCGAAACTGACGTTAGCGCAGCAGGCCGGCACGACGATCCTGGCAGCGTTGACTCAGAAGATTGGTGGTCAGGCGTCGGATGCGGCGAAAACGTTCGCTGGAAGGTTGCAGGTCGCGAAGGCTCAGGCGACAGATTTGGGCGCGAAACTTGGGATGGTATTGATCCCGATCCTCGAGAATCTTATGACGAAGGTGGCGGCGGTTGTCGCCTGGTTCCAGAGGCATCATGATGTCGCGATAGCGCTTGCCACGGCGTTGGGCACGGTGTTGGCGGCTGCTATCGGGATCAGACTGGTGTCGGCCATCGCGGGAATGGTCAAATCTGTTCAGGGCGGCATCCAATGGTTGAGCAGGCTGGGCGCGCAGTCAGCCATAACAGAAGGGGAGATAGCGGCATCGAAGAGTGGCGGCATCGGGTTGCTAGCTGCATCTGCTCTCGCCGCTTCGGGGTTGATTGTGATCACGGGTAAGAAACTGATCGACCTTGGGAACACTGCCGATGCCACTCACAACAAGATCATGGGTTTGTATGCCGCGTTGTTCCAGGGTGGGGCTGGTACTGGTCCGTCGAGGTTCACGACGAAGAACCAGTTGAACTTGCAAGGGTGGGTTCCTGATTCCGGTTATTTCGACAAGAATGGTAACTGGGTGCCACTGTCGTCGGCACCGAAGAAGGCGGCTGGCGGCCCGGTCGAAGCGGGCATGGGGTACTGGGTGGGGGAGAAGGGACCGGAATGGTTCCAGCCGCAAACGGCCGGTTCGATCATTCCGCACAGTGTGAGCGGCAGCCCGAGCGGAGGCGGCTGGGGCGGCGGTCCGGTCACAGTGAACGTGACGGTGGAAGGCCACGTACTCACAGCCTCCGGGCTCGCCTCGTCGCTTGTGGAGCCGTTGCGGAAGGCGTTCGAGCAGGGCCCGGCCCGTAACGGTCGCCGCGGCCAGTTGACGAGCTAATGGGATGCCTGCCGCGCCAAGCCCAGCCTAACCCTGCCATACCGCGCCTTGCCAAACCAAGCCGGGCTCCCAATCTACCGACGGGGGCGAGCTGATGGCAAGACCTTCTGTTCTCTATTTATGTGCCTTCAACAACGGACCGAACGATGACCCGGCGTTGATCACGACGATCGCGTCACCACCGGGCACGTTGGGTGCGACGAATGTGTGGACTGACGTGTCCAGGTTCGTGCTGAACGACAATGGGGCTCGGGGTCGTCAGCAGGAGTTGCAGTCGTTCGAGGCCGGGACCCGCGAGCTGCATTTGGACAACACGAGCGGCCGGTTCACGCCGTGGAACACATCGTCGCCTTACACGGGGTTGGTGGTGCCGGGGAAGTTGGTGCAGGTGCGGGCGTCGTGGCTGGGTGTCACCTATTACCGGTTCACGGGGCAGGTGTCCGGGTGGTATCCGGAGTGGCCTGACGAGACGAACCAAACTTGTTTGTTGAAGGTGGCGGACGCGTTCCGGATGTGGAACAACGCGAACTTCACGACTGGCGGTTATCCGTCCCAGGTGATAGCTGACGGTGTCCACAACTATTGGCGGTTCGGTGACTTGGTCGGATCTCAGACTGCCGCTGATTCCGGTCCAGCTGGGCAGTCCGCAACAGTCACGGTCCCTACGGTGACGTTTGGGCAGCCTGGGGCCTTCAAGGCTGACACGACCAGCAGCGCCCTGTTCCTCGCAACTGCATCGCTCACGCCGACGATACAACTCCCGAACTTGATCAATGTGATATGGAACGGGGATCTGACACTGGAGTTCTGGATCAACACCGCCTACACGGCGGCGTCAAACACCAACATAACCTTGCTGTACCTCTGCTCCGGCGGCAATGGGCAAGCTGTGTTAGAGGTCGACACGAACGCCAACACTGTCAAACTGACAAGCGGCGGCGCAGGGGCTCACACACTGTCTGCGTCGGCGACGTTGAGCGACGGCATCTGGCATCACGTCATGGGCGTGCTGTCGGTCACCGGGTCAACACACACGATATACGTGGACGGAGTATCCGCCGGCTCTGACGGTGTGGCACCGGTGATAAGCCAGACCGCGGTGCTGAGCACGATTTCGAGCACAGCACAGACTCCGGGCGCGTTGTTGCAGGAAGTAGCGGTGTATCCCTCCGTGTTGACAAGCGGACAGGCCGCTAACCATTTCAGTCTTGGGATCTGGACGCAGGAGGGGGCGGGGGCGCGAGTCAACCGAGTGTTGACTGCTCAAGGCTGGTCCGCTGGTGCCCGGTTTGTTAATACAGGTCGGACGTCCACTGTGCAAGCGCCCGCCTCGTCGCTGACCAACACATCTGTGCTCGGACATCTCCAAGAGGTCGAAGCGACCGAGAGCGGTGCCTTTTTCATGCAAGAGAATGGGGTGGCAACATTTCTGAGCCGGTATACCCTGTTGTCCAGCGCAGTCAACACGACCTCGCAGGCGACCCTCGGGGATAACACGGCCGGGGATGACATCCCGTACCTGCCCGGTCCCACGCTCTCCCGTGATGATTTGTTTTTGTACACGACCGCGACGGCGACACGCGCCGGGGGAGTGCAGCAGACAGCTACTAATGGGAATCCCGGTAACACGTGGACGCCGCCCGCTTCCCTGATCGGCATATCCGATGCCGAAGTGCTCGGGCTCGCGAACTATGTGGTCGACAAGTTCGGCACCCCCGTCGATCGCCTGCAATCCGTGACAGTTGACGTGCTCGCGGTGGCTGCAGCGTTCCCAGCTGTGATCCCCACCTTGTTTACTCTTAAGGTTCTGAATCGGATTACAGTGGAACGCACCCTCATGCCCGGTGGCGGCACAGCCTTCTCGCAGGAATGTCAGATCGAACACATCGACGAGACGATTAATGCGAAACAGTGGTATGTCACATTCCAGCTCGCGGTCGCGGATAAGCCGTTCTGGATTCTTGATACCAGCCAGTTAGGTATCAGTACCCGGCTGGCCTTCTAGCTCATCTGACTCATCATCGTCAGCGTGGGCTGCTTTCAAGTCTTGTAGTGACTCGAAGACTCGGCCGTCGTCGTCCACCCAGATCATCAATGGCACCGTGGGTCGCATCGACGCAGAGACTAGACGTTGATAACACATCCGTACAGGGTTGTCGGCGCGACTTGGTCGACCGGCACACATTTGAACGACAGGTGGTGCGAGTCGGTGGGTAGGTCGGTCCAGCGGTTACCGCCCAACGGGGTCACAACAAACTGATGTGCTGGCCAGAAGACAGGCGGGTTCTCCTCGCACGTCAAAGTTGTGTGCTGAAAGTTGCCTTGACACAGTATGGGATAGCTGCTCGGTCGATATGAAGCGCCCACTGGGGCAGTGAACCCAAGTCCAACAACCCCGACGAGTCCTGCGACACTAACGACGATCTTCTTCATGGTCGCCCCTTTCGATGGCTTCGACGATGGCGAGAGTGACGAACTCTCGCAGGGTCACACCCCGCAACGCTGCCGCTGCTTTCGCTTGGCGGTGAATGTCGTCGGGGATTTCGTAATGAATGAGACCCACACCCACAACATAGCGGACTAAGCGCGCTATGTAAAGAGGAGGAGCCTGATGCCCTGGACGACACCAACCGATCGTGCCACCGGATACGTCGTAACGGCCGTCGACTGGAACATCATCGAGGACAACCTCACGTTCCTTTACGGTGATGTCGCCTGGACGAACATGGCTGGGTTCACGAACTCGTGGACCGCTGTGGTCTCACCGAACGTTCCCCGATACCGGCTTGTCGGGTCGCTGGTCACGATACAAGGGGCTGTTACCGGTGGCACGGTCACGACCGCGATCATCACGCTGCCGGCTGGGTACCGGCCGTCGCAGACGGTTGTGTTCGGCACATCTAATGGTGGTTCGACGTATGCGGCGATCTCGATCACCTCAGCCGGGGTGGTCACCCAGACGGCGGGGACGAACACCAACCTGCATCTGTCCTGCACGTTCTCGACGCTGTGACCGACCTCGCTGTCGACTATGCGTGGCAGCATCCGGCCCCGCAGGCCATCAAAACAGTCGGGTACAAGGCGGTCCTCCGGTATCTGTCACCCGACCCGACGAAGAACCTCACCGTCACCGAGACCACCGCCCTCCACGCTGTCGGGCTCGGCATCCTTCTCGTGTGGGAAGCCGGCGCACAAAGCTCGCTCGGCGGCGCGGCGCAGGGTGCCATCGACGGTGCCGCAGCCGAAGCCTTGGCGGTGGCGCTCGGCTACCCGGCGCAGTGCCCGATCTTCGCTGCCGTCGACTTCGACGTCCAACCAGCGCAGTTCCCCACGGTTGACGCCTACTTCGCCGCGTTCGCCGCTGCCACGACCCATCCCGAGGGTGTCTACGGGTCCGCTGCTCTCCTAGCCCATGTCGCCGCCTCCGACCGTGAGGTCAAGTTCTATTGGCAGACCGAGGCGTGGTCGGGTGTCATCGTCAGTCCCCTAGCGCACCTGTATCAGCGGGTCGGTATCACCTTGCCGGCGATCCCTGGGGCGCAAGGCATCTACGACGAGAACGTCGTCTTGAAAGTGCTCCCGTGGTGGACCGCCGCCCCGGTCCCTGTTCCGACACCAACTCCGCAACCCAAGCCGCCAGCAAAGGACGATCTCATGTGGTATGTGTACGCGACCGCCGACAGCACCGACGGCACCATCAAAGCCAACACCCATTGGCTGCTGTGCGACTTCCGGCACAGCGTTGTCGATGGGGCGCCAGCGATGGCCCGGTTCGGGCCGCCGTTCGGGCTGTCCGGTAACCAGATCGCCGTCTGGAAAACGGTGTAGCAGTGTGTTAGCCGATATTGCGGCTGGGACCGATGCCGTCGTAGCGGCAATGGTGCGACCGGCACAGCCGCAGGTAGCCCTCCAGCGGTGGACCCACGAAATAGCGGCCGCGTCTGTCGCCGTCGCGGACCAGTTCGACTGGAGCGTCATGCCGAAACGCAACCTCGAGGCGCCCTTTGCACGACGTATCAGCGTGAGCGCACTCAGAGGGAAGGGCCAGGTCGGCCCGGTAGTGGACACCCGAGTAGCCAATGTCGGTGCCCTTCCATTGTCCGATAGACGGAGCGTGCCCCCTCTTAGCTGCACTCATCCTGGCTCGGGTCTCCTTGGATTTGGTGCGCCCCGTCATGGCAGCGCTGATCTTGGCCCGGGTTTCAGTGGTCCTCGATTGGCGGGGATAAACGCCTTTCGGCACGGTTCTTATCTTATTCGATGACTGAGCCGACTGGCGGGAGGCTTGACGGTGCCGGGCACGGATGGACCGCCGAAACGCTCCGCGTTCACATCCTCGATCTTCTCCAAGAGGCCGACAAACGGAACAATGAACGGTTCATCGCTTTGCGAAGCGAGATGACTTCCGCGAACAACGCCGCGAAAGACGCGGTCGCTGCCGCCCTCACAGCCCAGAAGGAAGCGGTAGCGGCCGCTTTGTCGGCTGCGGAGAAGGCGGTGGGGGTGGCGGAGGTGAACGCGGAGAAGTGGCGGGACAACGCTAATGAGTGGCGGGGAAGCATGAACGACAGAGAATCCCGATTCGCCCAAGCTGATCTTGTCGACGCCCGGTTCGCTGCGGTCACGGAGAAGATCGACGCTCTCAGTGGTTTCATGGCAGCCCAGCAGGGCGCACGGACCGGCACGTTGGATGCTCGGGCACTGCTGTTCGGGGTCCTCGGGATAGTCGTGATCGTTGTGGCAGCACTCAGCCCGCACATCCACTGATGGCCTGGTTGGCGGTCGCCTGGGTGTTCGTGTTGGTCGCCGCTTTGGCAGCCACCACGCTGCTACTCATTCACATGATCGGATAGATGGGTCGAGCGTGGACCGGGCGCACTCTGCGCCCCACCCGTATCAAACGGTACCCGTCCGATCGGGAAGCGGTCGGGTCCCACCAGGAAGGTGCCACACCGGCACGGATGAAGTTTTGGCACGGTGTCGTCGACCATGCCGCCATCCCCGCCCTGGCCGACCAGATCAGTGTCATTCTCGAGGCGCAAGGGCAAGCGGCGATAGTCGAGATGTTGGTGATCATCGATGGGACTGTTGATCCTGAACTCGCGGCGGTGATGCGTGACCGGATGCGGCGACTGCGGCCCGTCGCTCTTTCGCCTGTTGAGAAACGTTTACTCACTCGTCGCCGCGCGTACTGGCGCAAAACACACCCGGAGGCAACATGACCGTCGGCCTACTCGTAACCATCCTGATCATCCTCGGGATCATCGCCCTCATCGTGTTTATCGTCCGGCACTAATGGGGTCAATGATACGGGTGCTGACACTGGTGTCGGACTATTATGGGATGGATGACTAAACCTAAATACGCTACCGCCGCAGAACGCAGCATCGCCGTGTCTGCACAGGCTCGTGAACAGATGCTCCGACAATGGGCAGCCAAACAAGATGCTCCCGGTTATAGCGGGCGTCACCGTCGCGTACGTAAGGCCCGAGGGCCAGCTAAGGGCTATCAATGCGAGGTGTGCGGTAGCCGCGTCGCTAAGGATTGGGCACAGACCCACGGCACCGACGGTTGCGATCCGATGGACTACCGACCGATGTGTCAGCAATGCCACTCTGCTTATGACGATATTGGGGCCAAAGCTAAGGCGGCCTTATCCCACGAGCAATTAGCGGATATGGCCCGTGCACGGTGGGCTCGGTGGGATCCCGAAACGCGGTTCGCCATCGTTGCGAAAGGACACGCTACAAGAAAGGCCAACCTTGTTGCACGGGATAGCCCAATTCTTCGGACTGACTAACGGGACCAGTCGCGCCTATTTATTTTGGTCGGGGATTGGATCCGATCTCGGCGAGCTAGCCATCATCGGCGGACTTGTGCAGCTGTACCGGCAGCACAACTGCCGGGAGCACCGGTGCCCACGCCTCGGACTCCACACCTACGCGGACGCCGACGGCCAAATCCACCCTGTTTGCCGCTTGCATCATCCCCTGATGGGCAAAGGGCATCACATCCACTTCGCCGAGATGCATCGCAAGAAGGAGCGTCAATGGCCGACGACCCGCGCCTAGCCGCCCTCGGGCAGTTCACCCCCGAAGGTGTTCTCACACCCGGCTACGGCGACCACTATCTGTTTCTCGTCGGCCGCGACGACTGCCACAACATCCTCCACACGCTGATCCCCAAAGAACGGTTGTTCTTCAAGTTCAACATGTTCGGCTTCGACGATGACGAGCTCAACGCCGACATCATGGACCTATTCACCGACCCCGGGGTACGAGTCCAAGCCAGCTTGGACCGCTCCCAGGCTGCCGGGGTGCATGAGAAGAAGATCATCGCTCTCGACCAGGCCAAGGACTCCGCCGACTTCAACAACTCGTTTGTGATCCTCGAGTCGGCCACTCACCAAATCAGCCACACCAAAGGCGGGATCCTCGTCGGCCAAGGCATCGGCTTCGAAGGCTCCATGAACTGGTCTGCCTCTGGCGAAGGCACCGGGATCAGCCTCAAGGCGGACGTGAAGAACCCGGCCGGGTTCAAGGCGCAGAACAACACGCTGCTCGTGTCCACCAACCCGATCTTCCTAGCCCGGTTCACTGCCCAGCTCGACGCTGAGCATCAGATCGGGCTCAACCAAAGGAGTACCTGACAATGCCTGCTTGGGTTCCGATCGTGTACGCCGCCGTGCTCCACGTGACAGCGGTTATCGCCCTGACCGTGCTCATCGCGATGGGGAAGCTGTCGTGGGCTGAGGGCGGCCCGATCATCGGCGCTCTCCTCGGTCTCGGGGTGGGCGTGCCGCTCACTGTCGCGGCGACGTCGAATGGGCCGCCGAAACCGGGAGGGGCCGCCTAGTCGGCCGGTGCGACGGCACATAGTAGGGGCGGCCTTTACGGCCGCCCTTTTCGCGTTTCCGGCACCAGCATCAGCGATGTTCGTCGACGGTGGGCATGGGCGACTGCCGAGCCCGGCCCCTGCGCCGCTAGTCAGCCCAACGATTATCGCTGCACAGCCACCAGCCAGGGACCAGGCCGACACCATGATAAGCGCCACTGGCGGTGTTTGGGCGTGCATCGCCCACTACGAGTCCGGCGGTAACCCAGCCGAGAACACCGGCAACGGATTCTACGGCGCTTTCCAATTCACACTCAGCACGTGGCAGGCAGCCGGAGGCGGACCAGGGCTCCCATCCGACTATTCGTATAGCCAGCAGCTGGTCATTGCCGAGCGAGTGCAACAGATGCAGGGTTGGGGTGCTTGGCCGAACACCTCGAGGATGTGCGGGGTGTGACGGTTCACCACCGGCGGTTATCGGCGGGTTAGCCTGCTTAGTTGGGACACCCTTCGTCCCAAGTCACGGCGAGATCAGCCCTCCGGACCGGCTAACGGTTCGGGGGGCCTCTCTCGTTTCAGGGGCTGGTCGACGGGACCGGCGGTGGGCCGTAGCCCGCCGACCAACACCCTACCGCCGATAGTAGCCGTGCCCTTTATGGACACACACCACCACGAAATGCGACTCATAGATCGGGCCGCCGCTCACAACGTGCACCGTGTGGCACACATAATCCTTCGCATGCGACGATTGAGCCGTGGCCGGCGGGGCGAACCCCAACCCCACAACCCCCATCAAGCCTGCGATACAAGCGATCATCTTCTTTTTCATGGTTGCCCCTTTCAAGGGATCCTGCGATGTACTGCCTGTTCGATCAGTGAATGGCCGAGTTCGGTCGGCACATAAAACTTGCCCGCACGCATAATCAACCCGTCCGCCTGTAACGCCTCCAACGTTTTCCAATACAACGGCCATCGGTCGCCGATCGGCTGCTCGGCGTTGTAGTTCGACCGGCAAGCCAACCCGCGCGCCTTCGCGAGTAGAACCAGCGTGCGGACCTGTTGCGGTGTCATGGTTTCGAGTATCACGCGTCGTGGGATCACGCTCGGTGTCTAGTCCAGTCACGCGGCGTGGGCGTAGTACCGATATCTGTGAATTCGGGTACCGCTACGAGCCTGTCGGGCTTTTGGGAGTGGGGGAGGGGCGACGGAGTCGGCGATCAACCATGTCTCGTCGACATCGCACAGACGTGCCCAGTCGACTAGGTCACGCCATTTGGGTTGGGACTCGTCACGGAGATAGCGGCTGATCTGTGAGGGTGAGGTTTCGAGGGCGCTTGCCATTTCTTCGGCAGTAAATCCTTTCCAGGCGAGGGCTCGGCGCAAGCGCCATCCCAGCGTCCAGGGAGGGACCCCGACCTCCTGATGCACTGTGGTCATGCGGGGGAGTATCCCACGGATGGCGAAGCTTCGTCAAGGGTTGTCCACAGGTTGTCCCCTTTGTCCCGACACGGCAGAAATCCCAAGACGGTACTTGACTATGGTTGGCCACGGCACCAAGATGGGCGCAATGCCAGACCACGGGCTCCTAACCACCGCCGAGACCGCCGCACTGCTCGGCAAAAGCGTCCGCACCATCGCACGCCTCGCAGGCAACGGCGCACTCCCTTACGAACACAAGACACCCGGCAAGCGGGGCCAATACCTGTTCCGCCGCAAAGTGATCGAACGGATCGCTGGAACTAACGGCAAGGCCAGTTCGTGACCGGCGACTGCGTCGAGTGGGGCGGCACGGTTAACAACACCGGGTACGGAATCGTGTTCGTGAGAACACCAACCGGGATTAGGACGACCACGACGGCCACGCGGTTTCTGTGGGCGCAAGCGCACGGCCCGATTCCTGACGGATTGCAGATCGACCATCTGTGCCGGAATCGGCGATGCGTGAACCTTGATCACCTCGAGTTGGTGACCCGCCTCGAGAACGTCCGCCGAGCGCCGTGGACTCAGATCACGCACTGTCTGCGAGGCCACCCGTTCGAGGGCGACAACTTGGTAATTCAGATGTCGAGGCGTGGCACACCGATGCGGAAGTGCCGTACCTGCGACAAGATCCGCCGGGCGGAATATCAGGCTCGTAGGCGGGCGTCATGACTGGCCAAACCGGTCCGGGCTCGGGGCTTACTCAACCCTCGAAGCGCAGCGCACTTGAAAAGGGGAGTTCACCGCTGCCCGCCCCGGCCAAGTTCTATAAAGTGTTGGGCCCGCGCGGTGAGGCGATCCACGGCGGGCGTTGCGACTGGGCGTTACCGAACGGGAAACCGGGACGGTGGATGCCGAAGATCGCTGACCCTGTCTGCTGCACACGCGGGTACCACCTGGTCGAGTTGTGGTCGCTGGCGGAATGGTTGCGGGCGGACTGCACGATCTACGTCGCCGAAGGGCGAGCCGGGTCGCACACGGACGGGACCGGCAAAACAGCGTTCGGCCAGGCCCGCCTGTTGCGTCAGGTGCACATCTCGGAGCGGGATCTGCGCCTGTTCGCCGCCGACTGCGCTGAGCATGTGTTACCGATCTTCTTGAAGGTGCGCCCGAAGGATGATCGGCCGGCGAAGGCGATCCTGGCGGCCCGTGATTTTGCCGTTGGCAAAATCAGGGATGCCGCCTGGGATGCCGCCGGGGATGCCGCCAGGGCTGCCGCCAGGGATGCCGCCAGGGATGCCGCCAGGGATGCCGCCAGGGCTGCCGCCTGGGCTGCCGCCAGGGCTGCCGCCTGGGCTGCCGCCAGGGATGCCGCCTGGGATGCCGCCTGGGCTGCCGCCAGGGATGCCGCCTGGGCTGCCGCCGGGGATGCCGAACGCAGATGGCAAGCCGAACAGCTCGCCACCTACCTCACCGAGGTTTCGTCGTGAACCTCCAACGCCACTCTCTTGTCCGTTGGATCGTGGATCGTTGGGTTCCGCCTTCGGAGTTTCCCGTTAGCGCCCCTGACGGGATGGGGGTGGGCTCCGGTGCGTTTTCCGCCGACCGCACCGTCGAGCCCGCCCCAGCTTGGTCCCGCATTGAACCACGCACAACCCACCTTCCCGACGGCGAGTATCTCCTCGCTCCAACCGTGTACGACTTTGAGAAGGTCACGGCTGTCGCCTGCCTGTTCGCCGATGATCCGAACCACACATGCCGCAACTCGCACGGCGGACCCCTCAGGCACGGCCAACAGTGTTACGACACAACCAGGGCCGAATCGTTACGCACATTCGCCGCCCGGCACCCCGAGTTCGCCGACCGATTGGGCCTCGACCAGGAACGATGGTGGACATCCGAGGATGAGCTGTGAAGCTTTCGTATACCGATTCCACTCACGCCTACTACCTCGACGGCAAGCGCTGTAAGAGCATCAGTGCTGTGGCGAAAATTCCAGATGATTCGTTCTCTTTGGATGCGTGGCGGAAACGTCAAATCCTGATCGGTGTCGCCACCCAACCGTCACTGGTCGAGCAGGCCGCGGCGCATTTCGATGACCGGAAACAGTTGGACCGTATTGCCGAGGAAGCGATGCAAGCGGCACGTTCGCATGATGCGGCGAACCGGGGGACAGCGGCGCATCGGATCACGGAACGGGTCGACCTTAACGAACTGATCCTGGACAGCCCGCAAGCCCGGGCTGTCGCCGCGGCGTGGACCCGTGCGTTGGAGATCGCCGGTCTGGAGGTCGTCCCCGAGCTCGTGGAGCGGATCGTGGTTTACCCGGACAGGTTGATCGCCGGCCGGTTCGACCGGTTCTTCCGCCGCAAAACCGATGGACGCATCGTCGCCGGCGATTTGAAAACCGGTGTGAACGCCGTCAAATACCCGCACGCCTGCGCTGTCCAACTGTGGCTGTACGCGAACGCCCCGCTAATGGCCGGACCGGTTCCGCGTGCCGGTGGCACAACAACCAGGTTCGAGCCACTACCGGACATGGACCGCACTGTGGGCTATGTGATTCACATGCCGACAGATAACGAGGTTGATGTGTTGGGTGTCGACCTGACCGCAGCTGAGGCCGGTGTGGAGTGCTGTTTCAAAGTGTTGGAGTGGCGGAAGACGGAGAGTTTGATGATCCCGGTAACGGAGATACCGGTTGACCGGGCGGAATGGATCACCGGCCGGCTCGGCGAGATCGCCAAACTCGGGGCGGAAGCGAAGGCGATGGTCGCCCTCACTTGGCCACCCGGTGTCACCGTAAAACCGCCCTGGTCTAGTGATGAAATCGATCAGCTTGACAAAGTTTTAGCCGACATCGAAGGCGTTTACGAGATGCCGTTCGGCGAAACAGATCCACGCACCCATCAACTAACCCACCAATAAAGGAGACCCACCAACATGACCACCAACCCACAAGACTTCCTCGAGCAATCCACCGGTTCCCGTTACCCGGCGTTCAAATGGGAATCGAAACCCGGCGGTGTTCTCTCCGGGACTATCATCGAACCGCCCCGGGTTATCTCCCGTCCGAACCTCAACACGGACGAACCTGAAGACAATCTGATTATCGCTGTCCGCACCGCCGAAGACCATGAGCTGTCGTTGTGGGTTCGTCGAGGTTTCCTCGCGCAGGCGATCGCCGAGGCCGTCAAAGAGGCCGGCGCCGCCGGTCTCGCCGAAGGCGGGAAGCTTCATGTGAAGCACACGGAAAACCGTGACACCGGACGCCCACAACCCGCGCGTGTTTTCAAGGCGAAGTATGAGCCGCCTGTGACGTCGACGGTGAACGTCGATGACATTTTCGCCAGCTAAAAGTCGGCGATCAGTGGCAGCCCGACGGCGAACCCTTTCGAATAGGCGGGCGGGAGAGGGAGCAGCGATGACGCTTGACCAGGTGGCAGAGAAGATCGTTGTACGTCTGCAACTGAACCGCATAAATCAGGACTCCCCGATGTGGGCCACGACGATTCCGCCCGACCAGCTTGTCGAAGTCGTGAAGTATGAACTGGAGAAGTGGGCGGCGGGCTACCCAGGACCGTCTAACGACTTCCCGTATCGACCGATAGCCGACTTCCCTGCCAGAACAGGCACGTTCCTGGACGACGCCGAGGGGCAGGAAGGTGACTGATGGCTAGGACCGCGTCAATAGGAATCAGCATCAAGGAAGTCGAGGCGTTCGCCGAAGTCCTCAGCCTGATCGAAACCATGAAGGCTGAACGGAACCGCCTGCGGGCCAAGGTCGCCTCGATTCGTGAAATAGCCGCCGAAGCGGTCAACGATCATGAGACGCCCGAGATGCGCTTGGCGATGATCGTTCGCCTGTGTGACTTCGATCGCGAAGCTGATGGATCGGTCACGACTACGACTGGTACATCGGCAACGCCACGACCGATGAGTGGCGGCAGGCATACGCCGCTGTCGATGCGGCCCTGGCTGGCGCAGGTAGGCCGTCACGGAGAGGTCGATTGCGGCCACTGGAACTGCGTCGTCTGCACGCCGCTGAGGGGCGGGCAACGTGACTGACACTATCGACAGCGTTCTGACCTTCCTCAAGGGCGTGGACCGCCAGACAGTGGAGTGGGAGCACAAGAAGCTGCTCCGAAGGAGACAGATGATGTTCGATAACTGGGCGCAGCCCGTGACAAGCAAGCCGTGGGCGGTGGTGACGGTCCTGTTGGATCGGGTCAAGCGGGCCAGCGGCTACCGCCTCTACATTCATTCGACCCACAAGGCGTGGCAGCGTGCCTGCGGCCTCTAAGACCACCACAACCTGTTGGGGTGGCCATCATCCCCAATGCTCAGGCCGCAACTGCTCCTGCGACTGCCACGACGATTCCGATCAGACCGAACTGGTCGATTGGGCGTGGACAATCATCTGCAACGCAGGCGGCGGCGACTGGACCAAGGAGACGCCCGACTGGCAGGACGCCGCGGCCAGGTTCCGCGACGCCTACCACGCTGAGCTAGCCGATAGGGGGCGGGATAAATGAAGTTCCGTAAGCAGTGTCCTTGGTGCAAACAGACCGTGTTTCGGTGGTGGTTCCACTGGTGCGATCTAGGCGGGAGCCGAGTGGAACGACCTATTGGGGACCAGGGCGGGAGGGGCGATGAGCGATAGGAACTTGTGCCCTGGCAGTAATGGGCGTCCAGCGGAGTTGGTCATCCTTGACGTAGGTCCGTGGGACCCGCCTGGAACCTGCCCCGTCTGTCACCGCTCGTTCGGCATGAAGGGCTGGACGATCCCCGAGCACCCAGCGGAGGGGCGGGCAACGTGAGGTCCGAAAATGATGGGTGAAGCCCGCGAGCAACGTGTGTACCTGCCGCCAGAAAAATGGAGCGACCACCCGCCCGAGAGGCACGTCTACCGCCAGTGGGTGGGCGAGGATGATTGTGGGATGACCTGTTGTCTCGCACCCAAAACCGACCGAATCCACATTGAGGCCGAGTTATCGGACGAGCCACAAGCCACCCTGGACACCTTCGAGTGCGACGAGTGCACCAACGAGGTCGAAGGCGTCTGCTCGGTCTGTGGGGCCTACGTGTGCGGCTCCTGCTTCAACGGGAACCACGAATGGAGATGGAGAACGCCTGGAACGCCTACGTCGTGGCCTACCCACGGCCCGACGAAACCGAAGACCACCACTGAAACTATCGGGCCGTTATGACTGCCGCTTGGTCGTTCGCCGCGCTCGGTCTGCCCGCGCCGCAAGGCTCTAAACGTCACGTGGGACACGGTGTGATGGTGGAGAACTCGACTCGAGTGAGACCGTGGCGTGAGGCTGTCAAGAGCGCCGGGTTCGGTGCCGGCCCGTGTTTGGACGGGCCGTTGGCGGTGGTGATGGTGTTCACGATGCCCCGCCCGAAGTCGGCGCCGAAACGGGTGACTCGCCCGGACCGGACCCCTGATCTGTCGAAGTTGTGTCGTGCGACGGAGGACGCGATCACGGAGGTGGGGTTGTGGGCTGACGATGCACGGGTGGCCGAGTACGTCAGGTTAGCGAAGGTGTTCCCAGGGTTGGAGGGTTACGCGTTGCCGGTACCGGGTGTGGTTGTGGCTGCGTCGGAGATATGGGATGACCGTTACCCGGAACGGTTGTATGCGGCTGCTGGGGCGTTTTGTTTGGCGGTTCATACAACGCTGAGGGAGGGGGTTTCTTGTGGCTGATTTCTGGTTTGCGGTGTCGATTATCACGGCCGGTTGTGTGGGTTACGGGTTGCGTGGTTGGAATGGGAGGCCGCGCGGTTCGGGTGTTGATTTGTCGGGTTCTTTGCGACGCGAGGCAAAACGATATGAGTGACCGCGGACATACGGAGGGCTGTGCGCGGTTCGCTCACGATGTCATGGTTTACGAGTTTTACACTGGTCGACCTGGCCAGAGGTACGCCCCGTCTCATCTGGTGATCGACGGCAAAGAGTACGACTTTGAGTGGGAGACAAACACCGACACGCCGCGTTGCGACCGTCGAGCGTATAGGCGTCTAGTGGTCTGCCCTCTTTGGCCAGGGCATGACGGTCCTCACCTGCCATGCTCCCAACAACTCGATGATCAACTCGGCCGTCTTGTCATTACCGGACTGCGTACACGACAGTGACTGAAACAGCTCTCTCGTCGTCGCCGCGCACCATCCACCTGCTACAAGACGAGAACGTCGCCGGTGTGCCAGGGTTTGTGCGGGTGTGGTGCGGCAGGCTGGGCCTGCCGGTGACGGTGCACCCGTCCATGTGGCGGCACTGCCGGGCGTGCAAAACAGCCGAGGAGGCCGACACGGCACGGATACTCGGCTGGGAGCCGCAACGGCCCGTCACCACCACCACAAGCGAACTGCTATGAGGCAGGGGACGACCATGACGCTAAGGAATGACTTGTTGATCGACCTGCGGCGAGAAGCGAAAATCGCCGGGATAGACACCTGGCTCGGCTCGCTGCTCAACCAGGCTGCCGATGAGATCCAAGAGTTGAACGACGAACTTGGACGCATGAGGCTCAGGCTGCACAGATGACCAACCCGTTCGCCCCTGTCGACTACAACCCCCGGCTACTCCCCATCATCGCTGTAGCGCTCATCCCCGGCATCATCGCTTGGTTTGTGATCATCCCCGTCTTCGCGGTCTGGCGTGCGGGCCGGCGCTACCAGCAGACGTGGAGTGAGCAGTACCAGACGAAACACGAACGGGAACGGGTGCGGGCGTGAGCGCCGCTATCCGGATCGGCCGCGGCGACACGTTCATTTCGTACCCCCAGGAACGTCTGGCTCGCCGCCATCTAGTGATCGTCACACGAGTCGCCAAAGATCATTCCTGGGCTGACATCGCTGTCACCACATGGGCAGTTGCGTGGTCGAAGCGTCAGCCGCTCGTAGCAGGCGAGTTCGCCTTCCCTTATGAAACGTTCGGCGGTGACTCGGGTGCGTGGTATGCCGCCCAAATGGACGACCACGACGCCATGCTGGCCGAACAAACGAAAACACGAACGGGAACGGGGTGTGAACCTGTTAGCACCTGGGAGAGCATCAAGGATCGACCCGAAATCCAAGCGGACATAGCAGACTTTGAGGCGTTCCTACGGAGCCGCGGATCGGCGAGCGGGTTACCGACCGCACCGAAGCAGCCGTGACCGATCTTCGCGGTCTGCCCGCCATCTACCTACGCGAGTTAGCCGCACTAGCCGAACAACAAACACACAACCCGTGGCATCAGTTACAGCCCGAAGCATTGGAGGAAGGCCTCGCAATGTTGAGCGACGGTATAGCGCCAGGGTTCGGCTGGTGGCGACGCCATTTACCCCTGACAGCCCCGCCCCCATACTTCGCCACACCCGTCCAGCCGTGGCGTGATTGGGAACCGTGGGAACTCGTTGTTACCGCCATTGGCATGGCCG
>Ga0247668_1000064_pt1 | contig 39950 bp, 32 predicted proteins | sample CNK09_metaG_FD_182737 | JGI IMG/M metagenome (GOLD analysis project Ga0247668, IMG submission 182737) | Soil microbial communities from Purdue University Martell Research Forest, Indiana, United States - CNK09 | ecosystem: Environmental > Terrestrial > Soil > Temperate forest > Bulk soil...
GTGGACCGCGCCGGAGCGAAACTCGGCGCCGAACGGCTGTAGGCCGGCCTTGGCGTAGATCTCGCGGACCTCGCGCCGCCCGATGGCGATGATGCGCGTGCCGCCATGAGCCTCGACCCAGCGAAGGGCGCCGTACATCAGCAGAGTGGCGGCGATGCCTCCGCGATGTTCCGGCACCACCGTGAGAATGCGGATCTCGTATGTCCGCGCATCGAGGGCGAACGGGATCTCCTCGCGCCGCAGATATTTGTCGACGGAGTAACGGCCGTTCCGCGGCGGCGTGATGCTGACGAATCCGGCCATCCCGCCGTCGATCGTGACCACGATGTAGACGTTGTCCCGGTCCAGCGGATCGGAGAGCCGCCCTTCCGCGTTCTCCGGATGCTGCCCCAGCTCGCGCGCGTACACCTGATGGCGAAGGGCGTAGATGGCTGGCCTATCGTCGTCCATCGCCAGCCGGCATCTCGTTTGACGCACCATACCGATCGGTATGGACTATAATTCCGGCCGTGAGCGGGTGTCAATACCGGCCGGTATGGTGAACCGGACAGTTCAGGATTGGGAGGATGCCGCGCTCTCCGCGATCGCGAAGGAAGGGCTGGCCTCGCTTGCCATCCCCAAGCTGGCCCGCTCCCTGAACGTGACCAAGGGAAGCTTCTACTGGCACTTTGCCAGCCTCCAGGAGCTCATCGAAAAGTCTCTTCGCCGATGGGAGGAGAGGGATCAGTCCACTCTCGACGAGTTGCGCGAGATCGCCGACCCGCGCCGCCGCCTGGCCGCGCTCTTCGAGCAGGCCATGGAACAACGGGAGGCGCACGGTCTTTACATCGCCCTCGCCTCATCCGCCGTCCCGCAGGCGGCACGCATCATCAAGCGCATCTCCAGCCGTCGGCTGAGGTTCCTGATCGAGTCGTACGCCGAGGCCGGCCTGAAACCGGCCGATGCCCGCGCGCGGGCGCTGCTCGCCTACGCGGCCTATATCGGCGCACTGCATCTGCGCCTCTCGAAGAAACAGGAGATCGACGCCTACGTCGCGCACGCGCTGAAGACGCTGATCCCGGCGAGACAACGCGGAACGGCCGCTGTCTGAAACCACTTGCAACGCCCTTTCGTCGAGAGTCCTTCTCCCCGCGCTTTTCAGCGGGGGAGAAGGTGCCGAAGGCGGATGAGGGGGCAGTTCTCGCGCTGAAGTTGAGTGTTTTCATGACTTTCCCACGCCCGTTCATGCGATACACTCCGAGCTCGATGAATTGGATCACTCTTGAGTACAGTAAGAGTCAGGTCGATGCTGCCGGCCGTACGCTGGCCGATCCCAACGCTTCAGGCGAACAGGTGAATGCCGCGCTCAACACACTCAACAATTGGCGCGCGGCTAACAGTTTCCCATTGAACACGATCCAGGTAGGCCTACGCCAAAGGGCACGCGCCGCATACGAGCATGCGTTGATCGCCCAGAGGCTCAAGCGTGTACCATCAATCATTGAGAAGTTACGCCGCTTTCCGACAATGCAATTGTCCCGTATGCAGGATATCGCGGGATGCCGGGCGATCGTCGAGACTGTTTCACACGTTCGAAGAATCCGCGTCGCGTATGCCAGGAGCCAGCAACAGCATCAATTCGTGAGCGACAAGGACTATATTGACAACCCCAAGGATTCCGGGTATCGCGGCATCCATTTGATCTACCGCTATCAAAGCGAGCGCAAACCCGATTACAACGGCCGCCTCGTCGAGATTCAGTTACGCACACGGCTGCAACATGCATGGGCGACGGCGGTCGAAACCATGAGCACGTTCCTGAGCCAATCGCTGAAATCAAGTGAGGGATCAGAGAAGTGGCTTCGTTTCTTTACGCTCACAAGTTCCGCGTTTGCACTCCTCGAGCACACAGCGCCCGTACCCGGCACGCCGCCAGACCTGCGCACTCTTCGGGAAACGATCGGCGCGTTAGAGAGTGAGCTGCAGGTGAGAGAAAAGCTGGGGACGTACGGTGAAGCTCTGAAGATTGCCGAAGATACCAAAATGGAGAACGCCTATTACTTTCTGCTGTCGCTCATGCCCCAGGGATATCTTGCGGTTTATGGATACGAACGGGAACAGTTGGAAGAGGCTACCGCGCAATACCTGGTGGTCGAAAAAAACCTCGCGGCCATCCCTGGCGCACAGGCCGTTCTCGTGGCCGTTGATTCTCTCAGCGCGTTGAAGCGCTCGTATCCCAACTACTACCTGGACACCCAGATTTTCGTCGAATCGCTTTCACGGATTCTCGAGTAAGGACGCGGCCACGACGGAGCGCTGGCGTTTTTCGATGTAGCATTGCCAAGTTCATGAGCAACGAATCGCGGGCAACGAGCGTCGGCGGCACTGCAATCGTCTGCGCGATGATTACCGGCATCGCCGCGTTAGTCTTGGCGTCGACGAGCAGCACGGCCGGACACTACGAGGGGGCAGGCATCGCCCTCCTTGCCGCAGCGGTAGCGTTCGTCGGCGTGGCGAACACCATCTTTCGTCATTGAGCGGCGATAACCGATAACCGATGCCTACCACGTATCCGTCGACCCCGGCGGACCGACGTCCGCTCCCACGTTGGCGGAGACATCGGTCACGCCTTTGACCTTGCGCAGCTTTTCGGCGACGTCGTCTTCCCCCTTACCGGTGATCATGCCGATCTCGTGGAGGACCTCGCCGACTTTGAAGCCGCTCTTTCTCAGCTCGTTCGCCACCTCTTCGAGCGGACGGTCGCCGGAAGTCGTCACTACCCAATCCTTTTTCTTCGTGGCCATGTGTATGCGCCCCGATTGTACCCGTGAGCAGTTACGGTGCCTGCACCAGTCCGGAGCCGACGCGGGATGCCGGGGACGACAACGGTTTCGCCGTCTGGCGCAGCTTGTTCCAGAGAGCCATGCCGCGCAGCGCCGCCGCCGTCTCGGCCCACAATGCCGCGCAGCCGGCCACATGCGGGGTGGCCATGCTCGTGCCGCTCTTGAATCCGTAGCGCGTGGGCCTGGGAACGGAAGAGTAGATGTTCACGCCCGGACCCGAGATCTCGACCTTCCCGAAGTTGGAAAACGTTGCCGGGATGAGATTGGTATCGACAGCGGCCACCGACATGATCGTGGGTGAGTTCGCTGGCGCGCCGGTCGCGGCCCCGGCGTTGCCCGACGCGGCGATCATCAGCAGCCCGTTGTTGAGCGCCGACTGGCCGGCCGCGGTGTAGTAAGGCTGCACCGGCGACTGTGAGCCGAGGGACATGGAGATGACGTCGCACTTGTTGGCGATGGCCCAGTTCATCCCGGCCAGAACGCTCCCTCCCACGCTGCTTCCGCTGTTGCTCAGAACCTTGCCGGCATAGATCGCGGCGCGGTAGGCAATGCCGTAGCGCGGCGTCGAGCCGGCGGGTGACTTCGTACCGCACGACGTTCCGATGCAGTGGGTTCCGTGACTGTGAAGATCCTGCACCGGCTGACCGACGAAGGTGGCGCTGACGATCGTACGGCCCGCGAAGTCGGGATGGCCGAGGTCGAGGCCGGTGTCGAGAACGGCCACTTTGATGCCGGAGCCACTCAGGCTGCTCGGCGGGACCTTGCAGGCGATCAGTCCCCACGTCGCGCCGAGGGCGAGAGCCTGCTCTTCACTCTGCGATGCCGGCGCGGGTGCCAGGCCGCCGAGGTCGCGGGCGATCGTCTCCGCCGCGCGGAGGAAACCGCGGAGGTACTCGCCAGGATTCGGGCTGCCGGTACCGATGTCGAGCGTTCGGAAATACTGATCCGCCACACTGTTGGAGAAGACGAAGTATTCGGGATCGATCGAGGCGATGTTGCTGTCAGGAGCGACCTCCGCCGCCGCGGTCATGCCTCGGGAGCGCGCCGCATCGCCACCGATGAGGGCCACACCGATCGCGGGAAAGACGACGGCATCGGCGCCGGCAACGTCCTCCATCGCCACCGCCTGGTTGTCGAAATCGCGGGCGTCGGCAACGCGCATCCCCTGCGCGGCGGCGAAGGGCTTCGCGCCGGCATCCATCGAACCTTCCTTGAACGTGGCCAGGTAACGGCCGGTCTGGAAGCTGTCATCCCCTCGCTCGAGCGCGGCCAGCAACATCTCGTCGACCGATGACGAAGTGCGGCTGCTGTCATCCGCCGCGGCGGTCTTTGTCATGCGAGTGTGCGTGGTCTTCCGGGTGGCCATGTTCTTTGTTCCTCCGATCGGAGAGAGAGACGCGCTTGCGCCTTTCCTCTCACAGTTGATAGTGACGGACGGCGGGCAGGAGTTTCAGTATCCTTCCGCAAACGGAGGAGTCATGAGCACGACCCGCCCGAAGAGCGCGAAACCAGCCAGCGCGGGATACGCGGAGAAGCTGGCCCTGTACGAAAAACTCGTAGCCACCAATCCCGAGGTGACACGGAAGGGCGACACCATGCCCTACACCTCGCTGAACGGCCACATGTTCAGCCTTTTCACGAAGGAGGCGACGCTGATTCTCCGGCTTTCGGAAGAAGATCGGGATGCCTTCATCACGAAATATGCGAGCAGGAATCCGGTGCAATACGGCGCGGTGATGCGTGAATACGTCGAAGTCCCGGACACATTGCTCTCGAAGACGCGAGAACTGAAGAAGTACTTCGATCAGAGCTACGCCTACGTGGCCACTCTGAAGCCGAAGCCGGCTACGAAGAAGAAGAAGGGCTGACGCGCGCAGCGCGTAGCGCCGGAGCGCTGGCGTCTCGCCGGCTGGCCCGGAGGCGTCTCGCCTCCGGTCAAACGAGCTCCCAAAACGTTCATTGATAACCAGCGGCGAGACGTCTGCGATCGGTGGTTAGCAGCAAGAGTTCGGTGCACCCACGGTCGGGGGCGAGACGCCAGCGCTCCGTTTAACGCCGCTTCGCGGCGTTCGCCGCACAGCCCTTTGTGCGCACCGTCACCGAGGCCTGTAGCAGCATCCCTCCGGTCTTCGAATCGAGCGCGCTACTGTCGTTTCGTGACTCCGATCGGAACGTGGATCCTCCTGGCCATTACCGCGGTCGTGCTCTATCTCTGCTGGGCGATGGTGGCGCCGTTCGTTTCCGTACTGACCTGGTCGATTGCGCTGGCCATCATGACCAACCCTGTCTCACGCTGGCTGCGCCGCCGGTTTTCGAACACCGTCGTCGCCTTGCTCGTGGTCTCGCTGGTGGTGGTCGTCGTGGCGCTTCTGGCGACCGTCGTCTCGCGCGGTTTGATCAACGAGATCGTGCGAGGACAGCAGGCGTTGCGCGCCGCCTTGCAGCCGGCGGCGTGGCAGCACGCCATCGACTCGCAACCATGGCTAGCGCGCATCTGGCACTGGAGCGCGCCGCGCATCGACCTGGAGCAACTTGCGCAGCAGGGATCGGCGGCTGTTGCCCCCTTCCTGGCAGCCGGTGTCGGCCGGTCGGCGGTCATCGTCTCCGAGGCGGCGCTGTCGCTCTTTGTTCTCTTCTTCTTCGTGCGCGACGAAAAAGCGCTGGCCGACGCGCTGCGGGGAATGCTTCCGCTGACGACGAGCGAGATCGACGCGGTGTGGGAACGGGTCTCGTCGGCAATCCGCGCTTCCGTGTACGGGCGCCTGCTCATCGGCGCGATTCAGGGCCTCATCGGCGGCGCGATCTTCTGGGCGGTCGGCCTCCCCGCTCCGCTGTTCTGGGCGCTGATCATGGCGGTGTTGTCGATCCTGCCGGTGCTCGGCGCGTTCGTGGTCTGGGTGCCTGCCGCGGGAGTGCTGCTCGTGACCGGCCATTGGGTCCGGGCACTCATCGTCACCGCCTGCGGCATCGGCATCCTTCATACGGTCGACAATGTTCTCTACCCGGTGCTGGTCGGCCCACGACTCGGTTTGCATCCGGTCGTTCTTCTCATCGCCTTCATCGGAGGCGTGATCGCCTTCGGAGCGGCCGGTCTGATCCTCGGGCCGGCGATCATCGCGCTGGCCATCGCGCTCGGTGATGTCTGGAGCCGCCGTGCAATCGCGTGACGCCGAGGCGCTGCGGCGCTGGCGCTTCTCCAAGGAGACCTGGATCGCGCTTGCGGCGATCCTCGGCATCGCGGTCTACCTCGTTGCGCGTTTCCTGTTTCACCTGCCGCCCGGGCTCAGCAACTGGTCGCTCATCGCGGTGCTCGTGGCCGGCACTCCCCTGCTCTTCGATCTGCTGAAGAAGCTCATCGCCCTCGAGGTCGGATCCGATGCGCTCGCCGGGATCTCCATCATCACCTCCGCCATCCTCGGCGAGTATCTGGCCGGAGCGATCATCGTATTGATGCTGGCGGGCGGCACGGCGCTGGAGCTCTACGCGACGCACCGCGCCTCCGCCGTCCTCTCCGCGCTCGCGAAACGCCTCCCGAGCGAGGCGCACCGGCTGACCGCTTCGGGAATCGTCGAAGTGCGAACGGCCGACGTTCAGATCGCCGACCGTCTGGTGGTGCTGCCGCACGAAATCTGCCCCGCGGACGGAACGGTGGTCGAAGGTCACGGCGCGATGGATGAGTCATACCTGACCGGCGAGCCGTTTCAGATCGCCAAAGCGCCCGGCTCCGAGGTCTTGTCAGGCGCGATCAACGGCCCCGCGGCGATGACCATCGTCGTCACGAAGCTGCCGGTCGATTCACGCTACGCGAAGATCGTGCAGGTGATGGAACAGGCCGAGGCCCAGCGGCCGCAATTCCGCAGGATGGCCGACCGGCTGGGCGGGTGGTACACGCTGCTGGCGCTGGTGGTCGCCGCCGCGGGCTGGATCATCGGCGGCGAGCCGCGGCGGTTTCTTGCCGTGCTCGTCATCGCCACGCCGTGTCCGCTGCTGCTGGCCATTCCGGTGGCCATCATCGGCGCCATTTCGCTGGCGGCGACGCGCGGCATCATCATCAAGAATCCGGCCATGCTGGAGCGCATCGATCGCTGCCGGACGATCATTTTCGATAAGACCGGAACGCTGACGTACGGCAAGCCGTCGTTGACGGACGTCCTATGCGCGCCCGGGTTGACCCACGAGATCGTGCTGCGCCTCGCCTCGAGCCTGGAGCAGTATTCGCGGCATCCTCTGGCCACGAGCATCCTCGACGCCGCGCGCGCCGAGGGGATCGCGCCGCTGGAGGTCACCGAGATCAGCGAGAAGCCCGGCGACGGGCTGCGGGGCCGGTTTGACGGCGACGTCGTCGAGATCACCGGACGCAAACGGATCGCGGCGAGCAGCATCGCCTCGGCATTGCCGCCGGTCGCTCCCGGCATGGAATGCATCGTTCTCCGTAACGGCGAATACGCGGCCACACTGCGGTTTCAGGACGTTCCGCGCGAGGAGAGCCGTTCGTTCGTCGATCACCTCGTGCCGCGGCACCAGGTCAGCCGGGTGATGCTGGTGTCGGGCGATCGCGACGCCGAGGTGCAGCATCTGGCCGAGCTGGTCGGCATTCGCAACGTGCGCTCCGGAACCAGCCCCGAGGAGAAGCTGGCCATCGTCCGCGAGGAGACCGCCAAAGCCCCTACCATGTTCCTCGGCGACGGCATCAACGATGCCCCGGCGATGGAGGCCGCCAGCGTCAGCATCGCCTTCGGGCACGCCAACGACATCACCGCCGAAGCCGCCGACGCCGTCGTGCTCGAGCCGTCGCTGGCCGTGGTCGATGAGCTGATCCACATCGGCCGCCGCATGCGCTCGATCGCGTTGCAAAGCGCCGTCGGCGGGATGAGCCTGAGCCTGATCGGCATGATCGCCGCCGCCGCCGGCTGGCTGGCCCCCGTGCCCGGTGCGATCGCGCAGGAAGTGATCGACGTTCTTGCCGTGCTGAACGCGCTGCGCGTGGCGATGCCGAGGAGGGAGTTGAATGATCTGGATGCGTGAGGAGCGGTCTCGCGGTCTCGCGGTTACGGGGTCTCGCGGTTGCAGGTTCTATCGCCCGTGTTCCCCCGCGAGACCGCGCAACCTCGCGACCCCGCCGCAACCCCATCTCAGTGATGCTTGAAGAATTGAACAGCCCGTTCATGCGCCTGCGCCGCCTCGCGCGACTTGAACGTGCCGAGGTTGCGCCGCTTGCCGGTGCTGGGATTCTTCTTGCGCGAATAGAGGCGATATTCGCCTGATTTCAGTTTCCGGATCATGCCTGGAAGGTAGCGATAATCGGGCCAGAAAGACTCCCCTACCGCCACACCGACAAAATCATCGCCGCCACCACGAACGACACCCAGTTGTATGCCGAATTGATGAACCAGAGCGGCTTCGGGGTCATCGAGAAGATGGCGGTGGCGAAGCTCGTCGGAGCGGCGAAGCCGACCCACACCAGCGTCCCGACGAACACGCCTCGGGCGAGCGTCGGCGGCGCAAAATGGTTGACGATGATGGCCAGGATGTAGGAGATCAAAAGGCCGCAGAGGAACGACATGAAGAGAAGGATCGGCATCGCCCCGCCGGAGCCTTCCTTCATCTTCTCTTCCGGGATTCCCATCAGGCGGACCCACGGCTTCTTGAAGATGACCGAGTACCAGAGCCCGCCGAGGATGAAGATCGCCACGGCGCTGGTCAGGATGGCCAGGTAGTTCACATGCGGAAAGGACAGGGACATGTTGCTCCTCCTTCTGCGTTTTCTTTCGGGATGGGACAACGATACGCCGACCGCGGCGCAGCAGCCAGCCCTGGATACCCGCATTTCTCACCCTCCCACTGGAATCATCGCCACGCTGTACTCGTCGAGAGCCTTCTCCCCCAGCGCTTTTCAGCTGGGGGAGAAGGTGCCGAAGGCGGATGAGGGGGCGTTGGCTCTTGCCGAGCAGTGGACTATTTTCATGGACGGGCGGTGGAAACTCATGAAAACACGCATCTTCAGCGCGAGAACCGCCCCCTCATCCGCCTTCGGCACCTTCTCCCCCCGCAAGAAACCGCGGGGGGAGAAGGACTCTCGATTAAGGGAGTCGCAAGCGGTTCAAGAAGACTGTGAGAAATGCGATAAAGCGTGCTATTGCTTTGACCACGTGAAATACGCGCGCACCTCAGGCTAAAATCATCCTTCGCATGCTACGTTCCGTCATCGCCGCCACCGGGAGCTATATCCCGCCGATCCGCGTTCCGAACGCGGAGTTTCTGCATCACGACTTCCGCGCCGCCGACGGCTCGCGCATCCACAAGACGAACGAGGAGATCGTCAAGCAGTTCGAGGCCATCACCGGGATCAAAGAGCGGCGGTATGTGGCGGAAGGGACGGTCACGTCCGATATCGCCTACGCCGCCGCGGACGAGGCACTGACCTCATCCGGCATCGACCGCGAGTCGCTCGACCTCATCATCGTCGCCCACAACTTCGGCGATGTGCAGCGCGAGGGGGGCCAGCCTGATCTCGTTCCCTCGCTGGCGGCGCGCGTCAAGGCACGGCTGCGCATCGCCAAGCCGAACGCCGCGGCGTTCGATCTCATCTTCGGCTGCCCGGGGTGGATCCAGGGGGTCATCACCGCCGACGCCATGATCCGCGCCGGCGACATCCGCCGGGCCCTGATCGTCGGCGCCGATACGCTGTCCCGCATCGCCGATCCGCACGACCGCGACAGCATGATCTACGCGGATGGCGCCGGGGCCATGATCCTGGAAGCACGCGACAACGGCAACGCCGGCATCCTCGCCCACGCCACGCGATCCGACACGCTCGATCACTCCACGATGCTGACCATGGGTCCGTCGGCGTTCAAAGACGAGGTCCGCCTCGAGGCTCTCTTTCTGAAGATGGAGGGGCGCAAGCTCTATAAATACGCGCTGCAGAGAGTGGCCGGATCGATGAAGGAGTGTCTCGATAAAGCCGGCATACCGCTCCGCGATGTCTCCAGGATCCTCATCCATCAGGCCAACGGCAAGATGGACGAAGCCATCGTCTCGGCGCTTTACGACGCCGAAAAGATGACCCCGCCGCCGGACGTGATGCCGATGACGATCTCCTGGCTCGGCAACAGCTCCGTGGCCACGGTGCCGACGCTCTTCGATCTGATCGCGAAAGGCCAGATGAACGGCTTCGCCTTCCATCCCGGCGAGATCCTCCTGTTCGCCTCCGTCGGCGCGGGGATGCATATCAACGCGTTCGTGTACAGGATGCCGTAGGGGGCCCGAAGGCGCCACCGGAGCGCTGGCGTCTCGCCGGCTGGCCCGGGGGCGTCTCGCCCCAGGTCTGGGCAAGACACGCACAGTTGCGTGTAACCGCCGCAGCGGCGAGACGCCGCTGGGCCAGCCGGCGAGACGCCAGCGCTCCGGGAGCAACCCTCCCATGCAACCCCCAGCCCCCCGCGGCGTATCATCCCCCGACGATTCGTCCCTGAAATCGAAAAGGAGAGCTGCATGCGTCGAGGACTGCTCGGAATTGGAATCATCCTTCTGGTGGCGGTGAACGGGTTCGCGCAGAGCGCGGACGAGATCATCGCCAGGTACATCGCAACGGTCGGCGGCAAGGACCGCATCGCCGCGGTCAAATCGCTCCGGCGCACCGGCAAATTCACCGGCGGCGGCGGATTCGAGGCCCAGGTGCTCGAAGAGAACCAGCGGCCGAACAGCGTCCGGCAGGAGTTCGCCATTCAGGGGATGACCGCCGTCAATGCCTACGACGGCACCACCGGCTGGAAGATCGACCCGTTCGAAGGGAAGAAAGACCCCGAGGCCCTCAGCGAGGAAGAGCTGAAATCGATCATCGAGGATTCCGATCTCGACGGCCCGCTGGTCAACTACGCCCAGAAAGGCAACAAGGTCGAGTACACCGGCACCGAGCCGGTGGAAGGCTCCGAGGCCTACAAGATCAAGGTGACCAACCCGGCCGGCGACGTGCGGATGTACTTCATCGACACCAGCTCCAACGTGCCGATCAAGATCGAGACCCACCGCATGATCCGCGGCTCCGAGCGCGTCTACGAGACCATTCTCGGCGATTACAAAGACGTCAACGGCTGGTACCTCCCCTTCTCCATCGAGAACGGGGTGAAGGGAAACCCGAACAGGCAGAAGGTGACGTTCTCGAAGATCGAAGCGAACGTCCCGATGGCGAGCTCGCTGTTCGCCAAGCCAGGGAGTGCGGGGTCGGCAGTGAGTGCGCCCCCTCCGGCATCGACGCCCGTAGCACAGGCAATGCCGCCAACTCCTGCTCCAAGCACTCCACCACCATCCGCCCCCACGACCCCCGTCAAGGTCGACTCCGAAACCATCTCCGGCCTCGGCGCGCGCAACATCGGCTCGGCGGCGATGAGCGGACGGATCGCGGCCATCGACGCCGTGCAGGAAAAAGATCGCCTGACCGTCTACGTCGGCGCGGCCAGCGGCGGCGTCTGGAAGTCGGTCAACGGCGGTACGACCTTCAAGCCGGTCTTCGACAAGCAGCCGGTGCAGTCGATCGGCGCCATCGCCATCGATCCGAAGAATCCGAAAACAGTCTGGGTCGGCAGCGGCGAGGCGTGGACGCGCAACTCCGTCTCCTACGGCGACGGCGTCTACAAATCGACCGACGGCGGCGATAACTGGACCAACCTCGGCCTGCCCAACTCCGAGCGCATCGCCAAGATCGCCATCGATCCCAGCGACACCAACACCGTCTACGTCTGCGTCCCCGGAAAACTGTGGAGCGACAGCGACGACCGCGGCGTCTACAAGACCGCCGACGGCGGCAAGTCGTGGACCAAGGTCCTCAAGGGACCGAACGCCTCGACCGGCTGTTCCATGCTCTCATTGGACCGAGCCAACCCGAAGACGCTCTACGCCGGCATGTGGGACTTCCGCCGCAAAGGGTGGACCTTCCGCTCCGGCGGCGAAGGACCCGGCGCGCCGAGCGGCAGCGGCCTGTTCAAGTCGACCGACGCCGGCACGACCTGGCAATCGCTCGACGACAAGTCGGCGGCAGGCCTGCCGACCAAACCGTGGGGACGCATCGCGGTGAACGTGGCACCGTCGAATCCGAATATCGTCTACGCCCTCATCGAAGCCGAGCCGCCGAAAAACGGGCTCTATTACTCCAGTGACGGCGGCAAAACCTGGCAGGCCCGCGACCGCAGCCAGATGATGATCTGGCGTCCGTTCTACTTCGCAAACCTCATCGTCGATCCGAAGGACCCGAACAAGGTCTACAAAGCCGGCGGCGGCCTCATCGCCTCCAACGACGGCGGCAAGAGCTTCAGCGGCATCGGCGGCGGCGGTCACGGCGACTGGCACGACGTCTGGATCGATCCCGCCGCCACCGACCACCTCATCGCCGGCGACGACGGCGGACTCTGGTACTCCTACGACGGCGGCAACCGCTGGTGGAAGGCCGACAACCTGCCGGTCTCGCAGTTCTACCACGTGAGCGTCGACATGGACCGCCCGTACCACGTCTACGGCGGCCTGCAGGACAACAGCTCGTGGGTCGGAGCCTCGTCCTATCCAGGCGGCATCACCAGCGCCCAATGGGAGAACTTCTACGGCGGCGACGGCTTCTGGATGTTCGCCGATCCGAGCGATCCCGACTACATCTACGCCGAGGCTCAGGGGGGCGAGGCTGGACGCATCAACCGGAAAACGCACGAAGTCAAGCCGATCAAGCCGTTGCCGCGGTACAAGGAAGGGAAGCTTCGCTTCAACTGGAACACCCCCATTCACGTCTCCCCCGCCGGCACGCTCTACATCGGCGCGCAGTTCCTCTTCCGCTCGAAGGACCACGGCCAGACCTGGGAGCGCATCTCCCCCGACCTGACCACGAACGATCCGGAGAAACAGAAGCAGGAGCTGTCCGGCGGCGTGACCGTCGACAACTCGTATGCCGAGATGCACACCACCATCTTCGCCATCGCCGAGTCGCCGAAGAACAGCGACGTGATCTGGGTCGGGACCGACGACGGAAACGTTCAGGTCACGCGCGACGGCGGCAAGTCGTGGACGAACGTCACCGCCAACATCGCCGGCCTTCCGAAGAACGCCTGGGTGACGTCGGTCGACCCCGGACACTTCGATGAAGGGACGGCCTACGCCACCTTCGACCTGCACACCTTCGGCGACATGAAGCCTTACGCTTACAAGACCTCCGACTTCGGCAAGACGTGGACGCCGGTGATCGCCGCCGACGCCCAGATCCACGGTTTCGCCCACGTGATCAAAGAAGATCTCGTCAACCCCTCTCTCTTCTTCCTCGGCACGGAGCAGGGCCTCTGGGTCACGCTCGACGGCGGGAAGCAGTGGGCGCAGTACAAAGGCGGCGACATGCCGAACGTGGCCGTCGACGACCTGGCCATCCATCCGCGCGATCACGATCTGGTCATCGCCACGCACGGCCGCGGCATCTGGATCGTCGACAACATCACCCCGCTGCGCGCCCTGACGCCGGACGTGCTGGCCAAGGACGTGGTCTTCCTGCAGTCGCTCCCGGTCGTGCAGCGCATCCCGGCACAGGGCGGCTGGGCCAACGGCGACGCCGCCTTCGAAGGACCCAATCCTCCCGACGGCGCGGTCATCACCTACTACCAGCGCGCGCGGCACATCTTCGGCGATCTTTCGATCGACGTGACCGACGCCTCCGGCAAGAAGATCGGCACCATTCCCAGCAGCAAACGCCGCGGCCTCAATCGCGTGACCTGGTCGATGCGCCTCCCCGCGCCGAAGGTGCCGACCGCCGCGGTGGCCGCGTTCAGCGCCTCGACCGGCCCGCGCGTCCTCCCCGGCACGTACACAATCAAGATGACGAAGGACAAGAACGTCTACACCACGCCGGTCGAGATCGTCCCCGATCCGCGCTCGAAATACACCGCCGCCGACCGCCAGGCGCAGTGGGACCTGGCCAACAAGCTCTACGCCCAGCTCGGCGAGATGACCTTCGCCGTCGACCGCATCAACGGCGTCCGCACCGCCCTCGACGACCGCGCCTCCAGGCTGCCGGCCGCAGACCCGCTGGCCAAACGCCTGCACACCGCCTCCTCCGACGTCGACACGCTCCGCCGCAAGATCGTGGCCACGAAGGAAGGCGGCATGATCACCGGCGAGGAACGCCTCCGCGAAAACCTGACGGACCTCTACGGCAACGTGAACTTCTACGAAGGCCCCCCGTCGCAGACCGAAGTGGAGCGCACCGACGCCCTCAGCCACGAGCTCGCCGACGTCGTCCACGACTTCGATGGCTGGTCAGCGAAGGAGCTGCCGTCGATCAACGCCGCTCTGGGTAACAAGAAGCTCGACCCGATCGAGCCGCTGACCCGTGCCAAATGGGACGCCGCCAACGGCGGCACCCCCGGCGCCTCGGCGCCGAGCGAAGAGAGGATGGATCGGTTCGAGAGGGATTAGTTGATCGGTTGGGAGCACCGCCGGAAGCGGTGGTGCTCCTCTCGCCGATGCCCTGTAGGCAAGGCCGGTCTCCGGAGGCTCGGAGCCGGCCCGGAGAGGCTTTAAGCCACACCCCTGTGTCTCTGGATCACACCCCTGTGTACCTGAGCCACACCCCTGTGTCCCTGGATCACACCCCTGTGCCCCTGAGCCACACCCCTGTGTCCCTGGATCACACCCCTGTGTCCCTGAGCCACACCCCTGTGTCCCTGAATCACACCCCTGTGTCCCTAAGCCACTCCCGTCTGGTTTTCAGACACCCTCACGAGGCTGAGAGCCTGGCCGAGGAGGCAACTTGCGCTACGGTGAGCTGCCGTCCTACGTACAATCGCGCCCCATGCTGAACCGACGCGATTTCGCCCGCCTCTCCGTCACCGCTGCCGCCGTCGCCGCCACCTCTCCCCGCATCGCCGCCGCCGCGCCGCGCCCGACCGTCATCAAACCGAAGCGCCTCGCCCCCGGCGACACCGTCGGCCTGGTCCTCCCCGCCAGCGCCGCCTTCGAAGCGGACGAGATCCAGTTCGCCAAGGAACAGATGGAGGCCATCGGCTTCAAGGTGGTCATCGGCCCGCACGCCTTCGACAAATGGGGCTACTTCGCCGGCCGCGACCGCGACCGCGCTGACGACATCAACCGCATGTTCGCCGACGACAACGTCTCCGGCGTCGTCTGCTACACCGGCGGCTGGGGCTCCCCGAGAGTCCTCCCCTACCTCGACTACGACCTCATCGCCCGCAAACCGAAAGTCCTGATCGGCTACAGCGACATCACCGCGCTTCTGAACGCCGTGCACAAGAAGACCGGCCTGATCACCTTCCACGGCCCCGTCGGCGGCTCGACCTTCGACCCCTGGACCCTCGAAAACTTCCGCCGCGTGGTGATGACCCCCGACCCCGCCGGCGTGCTCCCGACGCCGTCGAAGAAGCCGAACGAGCTGGTCGACCGCACCAACCGCATCCTGAAACTGACCAAAGGCACCGCCACCGGTCCCCTCATCGGCGGCAACCTGACCATGATCGCGTCGCTAATGGGCACCCCGTTTCAACCCGACACGACCAACGCGATCTTCTTCCTCGAGGACGTCCACGAAGAGCCCTACCGCATCGACCGCATGCTCACCACCCTCTCCCTCGGCGGCATGTTCGACAAAGTAGCCGGCATCCTCTTCGGCCACTGCAGCGACTGCGGGGTCAAGGGGCCGAGCTTCAGTTTGGAAGAGATCCTGCGGGACCGGTTTGGTGGGTTGCCTGTCCCCGTCCTCTCGGGACTGTCGTTTGGTCACATCGAGCAGAAGCTCGTGTTACCCATCGGCGCCCGTGCCACCCTCGACGCGGATGCGGGGGTGGTGCGGGTGGAGGAGGGAGGGGTGGGGTGAGGAAGTCGGCGGAAGACAGTTGCCTGTCAACTCGTCCCAATTCTTAGAGATGGGCACTGCAAAACTGTTCCGAAACGGAAGGAGTCAGGCTGTGCGGCTCCCTAAGGAGTTCCGGTTCGAAGGGGAGGAGCTGTCGATCCGCCGCGAGGGAGAGGCGGTCATCCTGGAACCACTCAGCCCCCGTGCCTGGCCAAAGGGCTACTGGCAACGATGGGGCAAGGCCTCCAGGGACCTCGACCTGGTCGACCATCTGCCCCCAGGCGGCAAGCCTGTCGACTTCGACGAGTCATGAGGTACTTCCTCGACTCGAACACCTGCATTTACGCGCGCAAGCTTCAGGCCTGGGTCGTGGAGCGGATGCGGGAACATCTGCCGAGCGAGATCGATCCGTTTGACGTGCTTCCTTTCGATCGCGTGGCGGCCGATACGTATGCGCAAGTCCGCTTCGATCTCGAGCAGATTGGGCGCCGTCCATCGGCGAGCGGGACCTGCTGATCGCGTCGGTCGCGCTGGCGCGGGACCTGACGGTCGTCACTCACAACCTTGGGGAGTTCACCCGAGTCGCCGGACTGAAGACAGAAGATTGGTATTAGGACCAGCACGATCCCGCATCCCCGTGCCTCGTTCGATGCGGCCTCCTCATCGGCGGCAACCTGATCATGATCGCCTCGCTGATGGGCACCCACTACCAACCCGACATCACGAACGCGATCCTCTTCCTCGATGACCTCCACCGCATCGACCGCATGCTCACCACGCTCGCCCTCGGGGCCTGTTCGACAAGGTCGCCGGCATCCTCTTCGGCCGCTGCAGCGACTGCGGGGTAAAGGGGCCGAGCTTCAGCCTTGAGGAAATCCTCCGCGACGGGTTGGCTGACTTCCGTCCTCTCCAAACTCTCCTTCCGCCACATCGAGCAGAAGCTCGTCCTGCCAATGGGGGCCTGCGCCACGCTCGACGCGGGTGCGGGGGTGGTGCGGGTGGAGGAGGGAGGGGTGGGGTAGAAAGCAATTACAGGCTGCGAAGCCGCTCTTGATCACGAGGTCGATCTTGCGCAGGAAGAGGCGCTCCAGCAGCCGGCGAAGCCCGTGTAGTTATCGAATGTCTTCCTGTTGAATTCGACGAAGCAGTCGATATCGCTTGCTTCGGTCTCTTCTCCCCGCGCAAACGATCCGAACAGGGCAAGTCGTTTTACCTGGAGCTTTCGAAGCTCCGCATCATTCGCGCGAATCGGTTCGCCTCCCTTCCGCTCCGGCCATCTCCGGCCTCCCGATCGGAGCGCGCACCACACTCGGCACGGATGCGGGCAAGCTGCAAGTTGGAGGAAGGCGATAGGTCGGGCTTCACTCCCTTCTTTTCATCGCTACCGCGACATCGGAAGCGACGCGATTCAGCTCGCAAAAGCGTTCCCAGCTAAATATTTTTGCTCGCATGGGTAGGGAAATTAGTACGCCCGTCACTCCAATAAATAGAGAGATGGTACGCAAGGGATCGAGTCCCGTCGTTCGCGACGCAGACGGAGAGCAGAGGTTTGCCCACGGCCTAGTCAAGCTGCTGGGCACCGCGTTCGGGCTGGCTGCGGCAGTTCTTGGAGGGTGCACAGATCCCTCCACATCGCGACTCCCACAGCACGGCGCGACACCGCAGCAGTCACCAACCGGCTGCAGTGTGGACGCGCTTCGCAACGCTTCCTTCGCGGGCACTTATAACGGCAGAGCGATGATCCTTCACATTGAAACCGTAGAACAGACCGAACAGACCATTGGGTTCACCTACACAGCGACTCTGGACGGCGACCGCGGCGTGCAGGGACAGGGAACGATCGACGCCGTGACGTGTGAAGGACAGATCGGAACCTTCGACTCCAGAGCGCGCCTCCTGCGCACGAACCGTGGCTGGGCACTCCAGTCAGTAGAGCCGGCTTGGAGATTCGTGAGTGCCCCCGAAAAGGATGATGCGGAATGAGGAGAGTCACCGCTCTGTGCCTGCTTCCTCTTCTCGGCCTGTTGGTCTCTTGCGACCAGCCTCGCAGCGCTTCTGCACCACATCGTCCGAATCCGTGCGAAGCGAAGGTTGCTGAACTTCTGAAGGAGAACACACGCCTCCGGTCCGAGCTCCTGGCGACACAGGAGAGTAGCGCCACGCTGACCGGCACACTCAGCTCCGTTGAGCAAGACCTGGTGGCGCTGGCCGGGACCGACACGAACATCCGGAACACGCAACGAAGCATCGAGACCAGAATCAACATCAAGTCCTCTCGTGCCCAGGTCCACGACCTCATCCAGCGGCTGAAAGAATTGTTGAATGAGCGCCGAGCCCTGCTCACGAAGGCGCAGAGCGATCTCGCTGCGTTCAAAACGAAGGTGAGCACTGAGGACGCGGGAAAACGCGATATCTATTTGAAGCAAGTTGGCCAACTTGAGGACCAGATCAAGCAGAAGGAGACTGAAAGCGAACGGCTGGCCCAGGACCGCGACTCCTACGAACGTCTCTATCGTGGTGCTAAGAAAGAGGCCGCTGAAGAGCATGACGCAAGAGAGACAGCCGAGCAGAAACTCGCCGAAGAACGCCGCCAGCTCGAGATCGCCGAGCAACTCCGTTACCGCGTTTTCATTCTGACCGGCACAAAAGCCACACTTCGCGCCAAAGGAGTGTTGACGGGCCGCTGGTATCAGCGAAAGTCGACCGAGTGCCTTTGCGCCGAATGTCGCACCGAGGAGGACCGCCGGACGCTGAAAGAAGTGCCGCTCCCGGCCCCGGCCAGCAGCGTAACCGTCTACAGCTCGCACCCGAAGCAATCGTTTCGCATCATCGAGAAAGGCGCAGAGAAGGCCGCGCTCGTCATCCAGGATTCGGACCGCTTCTGGAGCATGTCGCACTGCCTGGTGGTTGGGTATTGAGCATGGCGAATGACGACAATCGCAGCGACCACTTTATATCGCGGCCGATCGCGGCCCTTCGTGGTTGGCTTGCCGCCGCTGAATCGATATCTCGGAATTTGCTTTACCGCCTGTACAGACACCGCGTCCGCGTCTTAGTTGCGGTAGCGGCAGCGACGATCATCGCAATTGTTGCTGTCTTCTTTTATGCCGATGCCGCCATCCAGTACTGGCATGACTGCCCTTCTCCGCGCGACATCCATCGCTGGACGTACGTCTCACAACCCAAGTGCTTACCGGCACCACCATTGATGACCTATCACTTCGATGCCAACGATCTTGGTCCGCTCGCGGCGGCTCTGCTTCCAGTTATGTGGTATTTGCCACTAGTGCCGCCGGCGCTCTTCTTAGCAGCTGTAATCGCCGCGTTGAGTTTCAATGACCGCGCCATATTCAATCGAGACATCTTTTCGCTGCTATTGCGAGCGATTATTCGCGCCGTCCCATCGGCGATCTACGTCTGCATTGGCCTTATTGGCAGCTACTGGGCGTGGCCGTCCGGTTGGGCACTGATAGGGATTGTCGCTTTAGTCACCGCCGGCTGCGCGACTCTTCAATGGCGACTGGGGTCCGCTGCGTGCACCGTGGCATCATCGAAAGGCGCGCACCACCGCCAACATGACACCGAGAGGCGGCGCATCGGCCGGCAGCGTCTACGCGTTAAACTCGTTGTAACGGTCCTGCTAGGGGGTCTGCTGAACGGGTCCGCGGCTCTGCTAATCCGTGACTCCCGCACCCTCAAAGAATTAATGAACGATAGGCATCCTCGCTTATTCGGTTCCGTTAGCATCACCGAATTGGAGCGCAACTCCACGATAAATCCAGCCCTGAGCCGCGACCCACAACAAGCGGCAACGAACAAAGCATTCGCAGCGAACCGCTTGGCTGCTATGGACGTTCTGAGGCCAGATCTAGAGAAGCCAGGGCTACTCAGTACAGGGGATATGCAACGATTGCGCGCCAAAGTGCGCGCCGTTGCGGACGTGAAGAATGGAGACCGCAATCCGGTGACACAGAACCTCTGCCTCGGTGGGTGGTATGTAGGCATCTGCTGCGCCTGCCTGGCAGTTGCAGTTCTGTTTTCGCATTCGCGTGCTGGGTCGTCGCTTCTCGCGTTCGTCGTCACCGCTTATCTGGCCGTGGGCGTCGTATTTGGCGTGATTTATTATGACTACTGGATCCGTGATGCAGCGCGTTACAATATGCTTATTCAAGCGCTGTGTGTCGATCCGACGCTCAATTTGGCCGATGCCGCAAAGAAGTGCGATACCTGCAGTGAAAGAGTAAAAGCGTGGTCCAATGTCCAAGTCAATCTGGCGTCGAACCGGAAATTCTTAGACATGGTCGCGTCTGGCTACTTTGCCACGTCCGTATTTTCACAGGATTCGCCCGAGATCACCGTAGACAACGACCCTCCTCCGATAGTCGCGCGCGTGCTTACGTCAACGTATCAGTTTCGTTTGCGCAGTTCGTCGATCGAGCCGTTACTCTCTTTGTATTATGCCCTGAAACCGCTGGATGGCAAGATTAGCTGCGGTCGCGAGTTTGACGATGAATTTGGTAAAGGCAAGGGTGGAGGCAACACGAATGCGGCTGCGTCAGCGAGGATAGCGATGTTCGTCGGCAGGGAATTAACAAATCCACCGTTGGGCGAGGAGATCAGCTATATCGTCCGTGTCAAGGGAGGCGCTGATTGCCTCGGCGCTGACGAAAGAAATGTCGGTTACAGTGGTCGGCGAAGTGCTAAAGCACTCAGCGAAGCGCGCGGAGTGTTCAATCGTGTAGAGAAGTTGCTCCGTCTCGCCGCCGACACGAATAGCGGTTTGAAACTCTATCCGGTAAAGGTCGCACGGCTGCGTGAGGCGTTCGACGACGCACGCCTCGACAATCTGGTTACTCATCGGACGGAAAGAGGCGATTGCGACGGGCACGAGTACGACGACACTCTCTGGCCCGTGGAGAGCCGGGACGGCAGGACTGCCGGTGATTCGCACTCAGCCCGCGCCGCGGTCGTTCAGGTTTTCATGCGCTCCGCGGATGTCACAGACCGAATTCACATGCAGAGCGGGCTGTCGCGTGAAGCGACGCTGATGGACATGGTCTACTTTTCGTTCGTTTGTTTTACCACTACTGGTTATGGAGACATGAAGGCCGTTTCCGGTCCGGTGCGCTTTTGCGTCATCATAGAGAACATACTGGAGATCCTCTTCGCGGCCATCTTCTTCACGGCGGCGATGGAGGTGGTGAAGGGATGAACGCATGACGTCTGTGCTACAGAAACGAAGTTGGCTGCGGGTGGTCGCGGTTTCGGCGGTGGCAATCTCACTCATGACGGGGAGCTCGTGCGAGCAGGCGGATCAGCCGCGGCCTACCGATGAGATGGTGATGCGGGCCTTTGACATGTGCCCGAAGAGCGAACCACCGCCGGGAGGGCTACCTCGGGTGGAGTTGTGGCTCGACGATTCCCTCTCGATGGCCGGCTACGTCAACGTTCCTTCCGCGTACGAGAAGGTTCTGCGCCGGGTCATCCAGGGCTCGGTCCAGGCCGGCTATACCACTTCGATCCGAGGTTTCTCGTCGAACGCGACGGTGCCCCTCGAATCGCTGTCGGCTGTTCTCTCACCCACGTACTACAAGGACGCCGATACCCGTCTGGCCGCGGTGCTCGATCAGGCCAGCCAGCCGAAGGAAAAGGGAGAGAAGGACAAAATCGTCGTCCTGGTCAGCGACCTCGTTCAAGACGAGAAGTCGCGCGATGCTCTCGCGGTGGCCTCCGCACTTCGCAAGGTAGCCGGGCGGTTTCCGAACGCAATCCTCTACGGGTTCCGTTCGGCCTTTCGGGGGACCTACTACATCGCCTCCCGCGCTCGAGGGAAGTTCGCTGTGGACACGCTCGACGGCATCGGGCGGCCGTTCTATGTGCTGGTGCTGGCTCCGTCCACGCAGGACTTGAGGCAGTTTCAGCGGTTCGGGGGACTGCATGAGCTCATCGGCGAAAAGACCTTCGCCGGCAAAACGTTCGAACCGTCGTTGGCCCCGGTGTCGGTGGAAAGTGTTCACCTCAACTCCGACTCCGATCCGGACAAGAATGACTTCGATCCTGACGGTGTCTCAGATTGGCGATGCACGAACGGCCGGTGGTCGCAGATTCACGTTCTGCGTGTGACCCGGCGCGCGAAAGCAGAGATGCGACTGTCATTCGCGTTGCACGCAACGCCGCTTCTGCCAGTTGTCATGCCGAGCCGGTACCAGACGGACGTCCGGAAGCTTTCATCGGACTTCCGGCAAGCGGGTCCCGCTCCGGATGCTGCGGTAACCGCCGAAGGAGACCTGGCGGAAGCCTCTGCAACGCTGACCTACCGCTTCCCGAAACCGGCGGATGGGCATTGGGAGGTGTACTCGGTGCGCATGCGCGCCGGTGACGCCAATCTCAGCCGGCCCCGCTGGATGACCGACTGGTCGACCGAGGACGACTCGCTGCCGGACACGCGCGACCGGACGCTCAATCTTGCCGGCTTCGGTGACGCCCTCGTCCGTGCCATCGCAGAACGCGCGAACTTTCTCGATCACGTGGTCGAGCTTTATGGAGGAGGGAACTGATGATTTTCCGATCGTTGCTGTTCTGGCTTCGCCGGCCGCCCGACACGGATCCCGAGAAGATGACGCTCACGATGTGGAACAACTTTCTCGAGCACATCGCCGCTCTTCTGGTAATCCTCGTGGCGGTCTTCGTCGTGATCACACTCGTCGCCTACGTCCTTCACGCGCGAAAGAGGCGAGTCGTGTATCCGGGTGACTACTTCCGCGCCTACACACCGCTCCGCTGGCCACTATTGATAGCGCTGATCCCAACAGTGGGTCTGCTATGGCGCTACTATGTCGAATACGGTCGCGCCTTCCCTGCGACGGCAGTCAGCCCCCTCGGCGGCGCGATCACGGTCGCCGCTGCTGGCTGGCTCGCCACCTGGGGTCTGAGCCGGCTCCTGGTGATGCTTCCTGCCGTCACGCCGCGCGTCTTTCGCTACCGGCCCATCGCAGCGTTCGTTCCGAAAGCCGCCGCGGGCAATGGGGAGGGCAACTCATGAACACCCTGATCTGCGCCGGAGGCTCCGCCCAAAGGGTTCTCACGGCCGTACTGCACCTTTGCGCGGCCGGCCTGGGACCGGAAGAAGTCCGCATCCTGGTCGTCGACCCCGACGGCTCGAATGGCAACGGATCAGATTGCAGGCAACTGATTGACCTCTATATGCAGTGCCGCCAGCGGTTTCGTGACAACCTGGGGCCGGGAGTCAACCTTTTTCGCACTCGCTTCGACCTGCTCGACGATCCCACCCTGCCGGCCGGAGTAAAAGTGTGGTCGCCAGTGACTCCGCGGGAAACTCTGGGAAGCGTCATCAATTTTGACAACCTGTCCGACAAGGCCGGGGCGACCACGACTTCGCCCGACGTGGCGCGCCTCTTTTTCACCGAGGAAGAGATTCGGATGCCGCTCGACCGCGGCTTCATGGGACATACGTCGGTCGGAGCCGCCACGATGTCTCTCGTCGAGCAGCATGCGGAGGATCAGCCGTGGAAGCAGATTACCGACAAGATCCGTCAGGATCTCACCAGCAGCCGAGGCTCGGCAGTTGCGGTCGTTGGATCGGTGTTTGGCGGGACGGGCGCTTCGGCCATCCATCCGCTGGTCCGGTTTCTGAGGACGGCGCCGAAGGTCAATCACGAGCGGCTGCACATCGCCGCGGTGGCTCTTGTGCCCTACTTCCGCTTCGAGCCCAGTACGGCAGCGGCGGGAACAGCGGCGTCGGAACTTGCGGCGAAAGCGGAATGGTTTCCGCTGCGCACGAGGTCCGCTGTCGATTTTTACAAGCACCTCGAAGATAACGAGGAATTTGACTTCGATGCCATTTTCTGGGTCGGGGACAACAGCCCAGTGCCGGTCAACTACTCCGAGGGCGGACCGAACCAGCGTAACCCGGGACATTTCGTCGATTTCCTCGCGGCGATCGCGGTACTCGACTACTTCGAAGACCCATCCGTGAAGGGAAACCACTTCGCAGGGTCCCGCAAAGATGCGCACCGCGAGCTCGGACTGAGGAACGTCCTTGATTGGAATGACGTGCCAGTGAACAAGCTGCGGACGGACCGGTTGCAGCGAAGCATCATAAAGATGGTCCTTTCCGGCGCGATGCACACCGGTTTTTTTATGAAGCTCTTCGAGATGCGCGATCTTGACCGGAAACCGTCTTCTGTCCCCTGGTACTACAAACGGTTTGCGCGCAAAGGCGACCATTTTTCGCAGCAGGTCAACCGTGACGATCTGCGGCTAATCACCGCGTTTTTTGCCATTCACTATCTCCCGTGGTGGAGCGAAGTTTCCGAGCCGGCAAACGTCATGATGGTCAATCACAGTGTGTTCCAGGGCGGCCCGGGCGGCCCAGTCGATGTCCATCTGGACCGCCTCCGGAACGTCTGCGGCGAGGACCGTCCAGCGGAAAGAACCATGGATGGAGTGGATGATTTCGTGCGTTGCATGGATGACGTCCCCTCCAACCGCGGAGGTATCAAAGGAGTCGGATCGTATCTCTCGCTGCTGAGCGACGCGGCCGAGCTTTATCTGCAGCGCGTCTACCGCATGGCGGTCGACTCTTAGAAAGACGGGAGGACACATGACACGAATCTTCCTCAACGAACTCAAGGACGTCGATCGTCAGCTCGCGGAGCCGGAAGCCGGCAAATGGAAACCCGACCCATCGTTTCTCGAGAAGTTCGCGAACGACATCCATATCCGCGGTCAGCTCGATGACCGGATCTCCAACAGCGTCCCCTCGGTGTTCGCGCGTCCCATTCAGTTCTGGCAAGCGCTGCGGACCGAAAATCATCCGATGCATGAAACCGTCGTTGGACAATGGCGTGGGTTGCTGGCGATGTTCGCCTTGCAGACGGCTCTCGGTATTCCGCTACGCGTAGCCCGATACTCCATTCGGGAAGAGGCCGACGAAAACGATCTCGATTACAGGTTCGTGCAGATTCTTCGCAGCCAGCGTCCCCGGCCTGCGGAAGAATGGACCTCATGGCTCCTGATCTATTGCAATGACCGGCTCGTCGGCGCGACCTCGCCGTGGACAATGGTTTACACGCCCTCTGCGGCCGGAGCCCGGCCTCGTGTCTCGTGGGCTGAGCCAGACGGTCGTCTGACGGATCCGGGCCTCCGGCTCTATGACGACCGCGATGGGGCTTCCAATGTCGAACTGCGGGCTCTGCTGACGTGGGTGAACCTCCTCCTCGCCGCACATCCATGGGGAATGCCTGCTCATCATCAGGACCAGTCGAGCGTCCTGGCGCGTGAACTCCGAAAGTGGCAGAAGGAACTGGCGCGCAAGGTCAAGCCGCTCGATGGCATCAACGCCCTGATGTATTCACACAGCCAAGCGCTAGGCGCTTTTCAGTGGTTCCTGGCGACCTTGCCGGTTAAGCCGGTCGACGAGACGGAAGAATCGGATTTCGGCCTCGCTGATGACGACAATTGTGGAACGCTCGTTCTTTCCCGAACGGCACTGAGCAATCCGCGCTTTCAGAAACAGCGCGTTCATGGCGGCGTCTGCGTGGAACACCTCGACCTCGGATCACGGGCCTTGCCTGGCCCATCAGGCGCAGCAGGGTGGACCACGAAGGATGGAACTGTAGTCAACCGCCCCTACATCATCGCCGAGGAGTACTTCCTTTCCGACCGGCTGCTCGCGCTTCCCACGAGCGACGCTGCCTGGAATGCGGGGAATACCGAATACGCGCTGCCCCTGCGCCCGGTATTTTTCGAGCATTTCCGCACCAGCTCGTTAGCGAGACAAATTGTGACCCTCGAGCCCTCATCGGGTGGGGTGACCGTTCGGCTGCGCCTGCCCCTGAAAAACGGCGGTTCAATGCAGGTGGAACGTGTCTATCGGGATACAGAGATCGAACACATCCCTGACGGACATCATGTGCCGGCGCTGGCGATCTGGCCGGACTTTTACGATGCGGGCTGGAACGACTACGAAGCGCTCCTGGTCGACGCCGGTCCGAAATCAGGCCGGTTGCAATACCAGCCGATTTTGGGCGATGGAAAGCCGGGCGCCGCTGTAGCGCTGACTGAAGACCATCCGGAAATTGCCGTATGGCGCGCCGGGCAGCCGGTGATTGGCTTCGGTATCGAGGTGGTGGAAGTGGGGCGGAAGCCGGCCACGGCGGGCGTGGTCATTCGGCGGTCCGTCAAGCCGGTCGAAGTCACTAATGAGACGTGGGAAGTGGGCATCGACTTCGGCACCTCAAACACCCAGATCAAGCGTCGATCCCCGGAAGGAGAGAGTCCATTCCCTTTGAAGGGACGCGCTTTGTTGCTGACTCACGCAACCGCAATCAGTGCGGACGTTCTCGGTCGCATTCACCATCGGAACGAGATCGTGCCACCCTTCCCCACTCTTCTGAAGAAGACCTCGTTTCTTGATGCGGCAAGCGGACGGCGTGAGAGCATGGGAATCATCCCTCTCGAAACGGATTTCGCGCGTCTGGCATCGGACTCCGGCGAGTTCGTCCGCGATGTGAAATGGGCGGCGGATGAAGACACGCAGAAGCGCTATCTACAGAGTCTCGTTCGTCTCACGGCTGCCGAGGCTCGAGCTGCCGGCGTGGCGCGGCTCAACCTGCGATGGTCCTATCCTCTCTCGCTGCCCGCAAAAATCTTCGCTACGATGGAGTCGTTTTGGTCCGCCGTCGGCGAGCCTCCGTTCGGCGCGGGGTTCGTGGTTACCGGCGAGGCCAACGCGTCTGAGTCCGACGCGTTATCACGCTACGTAACGGCCAGAGACGTTCTGCCGATTGCCGACGACAGTCTCTCGATCGGCCTCGATGTCGGAGGAGGCTCCACGGATATCGCATTCTGGTCCGGACAGACTCTGATCGACCGCGTCTCTCTGAACATCGCTGTCAATGACATCGTTCGCCTGGCTGCGGCCTTCCCGGACCTGAACTCTGCGTTAGCGACAAGGTCTGCGGACACTGTACTGGCGTCGTCATTGGCGTTCCAGCGCGCCTTCCAGTCACGCCCGGAAATTCTCTGGAACGTACTGCTGGCGCCGCACGACCGGCAAGCCTCTCCTCACGCCAATCCATTCGTAACGCAGATGCATAAGACCACCACCGAGTCGTGGCGGAAGGCGCGCACGGGAGCATTTCTGGCGATGGGCGGCGCATTTTTCTACCTCGGAGTCCACGCGGGCCTGCACGTGGAAGCTGCCACCGATCACGTGGCGATCTACGTCGGAGGCCGGGGATCTTCTGTGCTTGCCTGGCTCGCTCCGGCAAAACGGCTGCGAGAATTGCTCATACAACTCTTTCTGCAAGGACTTTCCGTCGTGAAACCCGATGCCAAGCCTGAGGTGGAGATCGTCGGCTCAGTCGTCGGAATCGGCCAGAAGACTCTTCTGAAGGATGAAGTGGCCAGCGGTCTGCTGGAGCGGTCGGAGCTCACCGCGCCGACACGGGCGGGCTTGGATGTCAACTCATCCCCCCTCGGCGAAGTGCATTGGGTGGATGCCCAAGGGAAGGAGCTGCAATGGCAGACGCCCGTATCCGCAAAACAATTGACCCAGTTGAAGCCACCTGCAAACCACAACAGCAGCTATATCGCCTATTACCTGACCAAGGTGGCAAGACCAGAGGCCGACAAGCTGAATCTGGATGTGGCTGGTTTGTCGGCGCTTCAGTTGAGTCAGAACTGGGCCATCAACGACATCAGGAAAAAGACTGAGGACTACATCGTCCAGCCGATTTTTGCGTACGAACTGAAGAGCCTCATGCGTCGATACTCGCAGGCAGCAGGTCAGATCGAGGTGGAGCCCACCGAATAGACCGGGTGACGATACGACTTCAAGTCGCTCGGTACAGCCCGCTCGCACGGCAGGAGTATGAAAGGGAGATCCAGTGTCAGAAACATTTGACGCATCGTGGAGTATCTTGCTCGGCGAGAGTCGTTCGGCTGACTTCTCTCATGTCAGTTACTCTGCCCAGACGAAAGGCGTCAAGGCTCCGCGGTCAGGACGACGGAGACGCCCGAGATCGACGTGAAGCTGATCCGGACACTTGCATAGATAACCGATGAATCCTTATCTATCTGTTCACACGCGGCTGACCGGTATCCACAGGATTACCGCGTCAGTAGTCGCGAAAATGGCGCTGATCCTGTTGCTCGGATTGGCAGCGCTTCAGCTCGTAGCTGCCCCGCCAAGTGGGCCTTCCATCGTCTTCGACTTGAGGCACGCCGACAAGGCGGCTCTTTCGCTCCAGCCCGCTTCAGGCGATAACCATCCTGCAACATGGGCCGGCCCGCTCTCCAGCATGGCCAAGAGTCTTGAACGGAAGGGGTTCCGAGTGACCATCCTTCCCTCAGGTCGACCTATCCCACCTGGCACAAACGTTGTGGTTCTTCCTCCGCCTCGAGAAGACTTCGCGAAGAGCGACGCCGATGCCATTCGAGCCTTTGTAGAAAAGGGTGGAGGGCTTCTCCTGATCGGCAATGGTTCAACGACGACAGGCAGCGGTTCAAAGGTGCCCGGAATTTTCAACAAGCTACTGGAAAGTTTCACTGGAATAGGCCTGACATACGACCCTGCGTCATTAACGGAAACACAGGGCGACAATTTTACGAGGGATCGGGACTCGTTCATCATCAACGGCCCCTATGGACACGCCGCGGCAGGCCGTGGTCTTTCCCTCCTCCATTCAACTACGCTGACCGTCAACAAGCCGGCGCATGGGCATGTATGGCAGGCGGGGAAGACGGCGGGCGACCCGACTGGCGTTACGTTTGCCACGTCGTCTTTCAAGCAAGGACGAGTGGCGGCGATCGGCGACGACACTCCGGCGCTAAATCTTCCTGACCCAAACTCCAAAGGCGGCTTCACAGATCCAAGGCGGGACAACGAAGTAATCCTGGCGAACGCGATCGCATGGTTGTCCGAGCCGCACAATTCCGGAGACACACAAAAAGAGGTTGCGTCACAACCTCAACCGACAAAAGCCTCCCAGCCCGATCGTAAGTTTCTGGAAATCCTGCAAGGGTGGCGAGCGGCGCATCCGAAGCGATTTCAAGCCGTGCTTATACTCTCCGGCCTTGGCCTTCTTGTGGTTTCAATTTTCTTTTGGCTAAGACCGATCCGTGTCGATACGGATGTCCGCGAAAACGCGATCGAGTTGCGAGTTCGATCACGCTATCCGGGCCGAATGCTGATTCGATGGGAATCCCTTCCTTCGATGATCGTTAACCTGCTCGACGAGAACAGTCTCAAAACAGCGGTTATGCGCACCGGCAACGAGTTCATCGCTTCTCTCAAATGGGGAGAGCAGCACTACGATCTCGTGCTGGACGCAAAGGACGGTGCTCCCGCCCAGATCCCTGTCACCATCGAGTTTCCCGGCAAACTGCTTTGGCGACGTGCACGGCGGATATTAACGACGGTCTCCGTTGTGCCCACCGGAGTTCAGGACGTCAAACGCGCCGAGCCGTTCACTGAGCTCCAACCGACCGTGGATGTCCCCAGCGTGGGCTCACCGGTTGGACCCTCGCCAAAGGCAGAAGTCGATCCAATTGCAGCGGAGAACGATACTGCCGGTACGGTCAAGCCTCCTCTCGCCGAATTGGAGCGGGAGCTATTGTCCGCGGTCAACGAATTTGCCGGACGCGGATCCGTGGATCGCACGCAGTTCCGTGCGGCTTTGCGGCGTCGAGGACTGAGCATGATTGTCGGAAATCCGACACGAACACCCGAATCTGCGCGGGACCTGTTTCGTCATCTCTGGCTCGAGGCGGATGAGCGCGCTGGAGGCTGGGTATGGGGGCCGCGGGACGATATATCGCGAATAATTCTGCTTCCGTTTGAGCCGCGCGAAATCGCCCGGAATGATATGTATACGTACCTTTCCAGCCTCTTCGATGGCGTCCCCGATCAAGGGTTCCCTGACCGGAAAGTACCTGCGTTTGAGGCTGGGGCGTGGCTCGCCCAAGCGTCCGACGGGAGCTACCGAATCGTCAAACGCGGCGCGCTGGCATCATCCGCAACAACGGTGAAAACGGTACCTACCGCACCGGGTAGCGATGCCGGAAATACAATGTCTGTTCTCGAGCGACGCGTGGCTGCCCTGACGGCGCTTCCCTCGCGAACACAGGAGTTGGAGCGTACCGTTGCTCAGCTGCAGAAGGATCTCGAAAAACTACACAAAGCCCACGGTACGGCATCGGGTCAAACCTCCGGCACCGAAGAAAGAAGCGGAGAACGGGCGCTAATCGTTCAGTTGCAACAGCAGCTCGGAAATCAACAGAACACAATCAACGAGATGTTGGGACGCCTCGGCCAGTTGCCGTTGACGTCTGCCGAGCATCCGTTCGGAACATTCGCTGCGGGCGACGATGACCTTTCTCCCATTCCGTCGTCGCAACGGAGTGCCACGCTCATACATGCAGCCGCAGAGAATTTGAGCGATTTGGTTGCGGACATTCTCCCTACAGCGAAGCGCCAGGAGGTACTGGAGCTTCCGCGCGGTTGGCAGAAAGCGCTGGCGTCGTCGTCAGGCCTACTGAATTTTGCTGACGCCGATTCTTACCGGCGAGCGCTGCTGTCGGCAGTCGCAGCACTCGAGAAACTGAAATGGCGCGGTATGGAGATGAAGGTTGTGCATCTGATTCCGGAACACGACCCTGATGAAGCAGCGTACACGGTGCACTTCGACGACTCATGGGACGCGATGGCGGAAGGCTTTCGCTGCACAACCAATCCTGCGCGCCTGGCCCCAGCACGGCAATTTTTTATCGGCGTACGGGATGATGATGGAAACGTCGCCGTCATGTGTCCCGCGGGGCGATATGACCCCGTTCCTTTTGACTACACGACCTTGATCGACAACGCACCTGCCGGCACGTTCACGATCAAAGAGATTCGTGAGCCTGCTCAGATGAGACGTACGAACGGACACTTTAGCATTCGCAGACGAATGATCGCCGACTTCGGGTAGCTACTGGCAACCGACCTCAGCGAGATCGAGCAAGACTGCGCGGTAAGCAGTACTTGCAGAGACTTTCTGCTCGGGCGACGACGAAGCGTCGTAACTCAGCGCTTATGTAGGAGGCACTACTCGGCGGCGAGGTGCTGCCGCGCGCGCGCCTTTGCCAGGCGCATCAGGTGCTCCAAGTGGAGGTAACTCTGCAGTTCGGATGTCTCATCCGCCGTCAGGCCTGTCGTCGTCTTCTCCCGCCCTACCAGGTCTGCGACTCGTGCGCGTGCCTCGGCAGACGGATGGTACTGGGCGACTCCTCGGGGGCTGGTGCCGGCCGCGATGAACTCAACGATTTCCTCGTAAGCCCTGGTAATCGCCATCTTCCCGAGGATTCTCTCACGCGGAGGCGCGGAGACGCGGAGAGGGAGGGGTATGAGTCTCTCTTTATCCGGCCAGCTTCCCCTCCAACTCCGCCCACCTCGCGTACAACCGATCCACCTCCGCTTGGGCGGCGGTTACCTCGGCGAAGCGTTGCTGGAGGGTGGCGGCATCGGCGGCGATGGAGGGGTCGTGGGCGGCGGTGGTGGCGGACGCCACGCGTTCCTCCGCGGCGTGGACGGTGGACTCCATCGAATCCCATTCGCGTTGCTCTTTGTAGGAGAGGCGCTTCGCGCGGGGTTTGGGAGGGGGCGGGGCAGCGTCGCGAGACGAGGCACGCGGGCGGTTGGATTCCCATTGGGCGTAGTCGGCGAAGTATTCGGCTCCGCCGAGACCGTCGAGGGCGAGGATGGAGGTGGAGACGCGGTCGATGAGGTAGCGGTCGTGGGTGACCAGGACCAGGGCGCCGGGGAAGTCGAGGAGGGAGTCTTCGAGGACTTCCAGGGTGGAGATGTCGAGATCGTTTGTGGGCTCGTCGAGGACGAGGAGGTCGGCGGGTTGGAGCATGAGGCGGGCCAGGACGATGCGGGCTTTTTCGCCGCCGGAGAGGCGGGAGACGGAGGTTTCGAGTTGTTCGGGGCGGAAGAGGAAGCGTTTGGCCCAGGAGGCGACGTGGAGGGTCCGGTCGCGGTAGACGACCTGGTCGCCTTCCGGGGCCAACGCGCGTTTCAACGTCAGGGTGGGGTCGAGGCTCTCGCGGTTCTGTTCGAAGTAGACGACGCGGAGTTTGTCGGCTTTTTCGATGGTGCCTTTGTCGGGAGCGAGCTCGCCGGTGATGGTGCGGAGCAGCGTGGTCTTGCCGGAGCCGTTGGGGCCAAGGATGCCGAGGCGGGTGCCGGGGGTGAGGAGGATGTCGAGATCGTCGACGAGGAGCTTGTCGCCCATCTGTTTGCGGAGGCCGCGGACGAGCCAAAGACGCTTGGTCTTACGCTCGGAGGCGGTGAAGTCGATCTTCGCAGTGCTTGTGGCGCTGCGCGATCGCGATTCCGCCAGCTCGCCGATCAGCCCCTCGGCGTTCTGGATGCGCGCCTTGGCCTTGGTCGTGCGGGCCTTGGGGCCGCGGCGGAGCCATTCCACTTCGCGGCGGACGAGGTTGGCCAGCGTCTCCTGGTAGGCGGCTTCGTTGCGCAGGAGCTCGTCGCGGCGTTCGAGGAAGTCAGAATAGTGGCCGTTGACCTGGAGCAATCCGTCGGGATAGATGCGGTTCAGCTCCAGCATCCGGCGCGCGGTGTTCTCGAGGAAGTAGCGGTCGTGGCTGACGACGACGAAGGCTTTCGGTTCGCTTTTTAATAACGCTTCGAGCCAGAGGATGGCTTCGACGTCGAGGTGATTGGTCGGCTCGTCGAGCAGCATGACGTCGGGCTGGCGGGCCAGCTCGCGGGCGATGGCGAGGCGTTTTCGCCAGCCGCCGGAGAGGGTGGCGCTGTCCTGGGTGCGGTCCATGAAACCGGACTTGCCGAGGGCGATGGCGACGCGCGATTGTTTGTCGTAGTCGTCGAGGATGTGGTCGTTCTCGAGGCCTTCGAGGAGGACGTCCTCGATCGTCAGGCCGGGGGCGAAGATGGGATCCTGCGGGACGTAGCCGATGCGCACGCCTTTGCGGACGGCGCGGTTGCCGGAGTCGGCCTCTTCGACGCCGGCGACGATTTTCATGAGGGTCGACTTGCCGGAGCCGTTGGGGCCGACGAGGCCGACGTGGTCGCCTTCGAAGAGGGAGAAGGAGAGATCGTTGAAGAGGGGGCGCGAGGTGTAGGACTTGGTGAGGCGCTCGCAGGATAGGAGGACGGGTGGGGGCATCAAAAGGCATTCAACCACAGAGGCACAGAGGACACAGAGAAAGACAAGGATGAAATTGGAGGGATGAAGGATGACTGCGCTGTCATCCTTCACCCTCTTCTTTCTCTGTCCTACTTGTCGTTGTGCAGCTCGACGAATTCGTAGATGAAGTTGCCGGTGCCGGCGGCGTCGGAGAACTCGTTGATGACGACGCCTTTGGCGCATCCGGCGCCGGCGCCGCTGCCGGGGTTGGCGAGGGTGGTGACGCCGACCCGCCAGTTGGAGGCGATGTTGGCGGCGGTGCAGGGGTCGATCCGCTGCAGGTCCTGGTTGGCGCCGGAGGCCTCGGAGATGGTGGGGCCGTCGATGACTGTGCCGCTGGCGTTCTTGAGGGTGTAATTCTCGCTGCCGTTGATCTGCGGGAAGGCGCCGGCGGTGGTCAGGTAGACGACGTTCGTGCCGAGCGTGACGCCCCAGAAGGTCTGGAAGGCGGCCTTGGTGGCATCGCGGCCGATGACGACGTACCCGTTCGCGGGAATGATCGTGCCGGCCGGGATGGTGTAGACGACGGTGGCGTTGGCCTGGGTGACCGTCCAGCCGGAGATGTCGGTGCCGGTGGCAACATTGTTGACGGTGACGGAGACGGCGGTCGACGTGCCGACGTTGAGCGCCGCGTCATACGCTTTGGCGGTCAGCGAGTGCGAGGCGTTGGTGGTGCTGGTCGTATCCCAACTCCACGCGTACGGCGAGGTCGTATCGGTCGATTGCAGCGCGCCGTCGAGATAGAACTCGACCTTGGTCACGCCGACGTTATCCGAGGCGGTGGCCGTGACGGAGACCGTGCCGCTGACGGTCGCGCCGTTCAGCGGGGCGGTGATGGAGACGGTTGGGGCCTGCGTGTCACCGCCACCGCCGGAACCGCTGGCCAGCCAGGCGATGCCGTTGGCGACCATCAGGCCGTTGTCATAGCTCGGATCGTTGTACCCGAGGAACGTGGAGTGTCCGCAACCGTTTGTGGCGTCCTCGGTGACGGAGGAGTCGGCGATCGCGGCGATGCGGCCGGTGCCGTAGGTCGAGGTGGCGAAGGTGACGCCGGTCGAGGTGTCGTGGGTTGACGTCGTCTTCCAGACATGCCCCTTGGCAACTCCGCTGAGAGTCATCGATGAGGAGCCGAAGAGTCCGAGGCCGCGCGTCGACGACGGAACACCGAAGGCGCCGGCCCAGATGATCGGCGAGGTCGTGTCGGTGGTGAAGTTGCCGTCCGGATGATCGTCGAACCAGCCGAAGGTAGTGTCGGCGGAGTTGTCGTTGTAGGTGATGCCGAAGAGACTGGGGCTACCCATCAGGGCGTTGAAGACGCCGGCGGCGTCGATGCCGTCGTTGTTGCGGTCTGCGCCGGCGTGGTCGGCGATCATGAAGAGGCCGCCGCCGTTCTGCACGAAATTGCGGATGGCGGTGATCTCGGTCGACGTCAGGGCGATGTTCGGCTCGGGCATGACGAAGATGTTGTAGTGGCTGAGGTCCTGCGCGTTCGTTCCGTCGCCGTAGCTGATGCGCGCGCCGACCGGAAGCGACTCGACATGGAAGCCTTTCTTGACGAGATCGACGCCCATGGCGGAGTGGGCGCCGTTCCAGTAGGTCTCGGCCGTCGCGGAGGTGATTCCCGACTGATCGGGCGTGGGGAAGCGCTGGGCAACGCCGCACGAATCTTCATCGAGCGTCCAGTCGGCGTTGCCCGCGGTCTGGGCGTGGGCGGCGTCGAAGAGGATGGTCTTCTGCTGCGCGGCGGCACTCGTTGCGGCGAGGATCAGAAGGGTGACCAGGAAAACCGGGAGACTGCGTTGTTTCATCATTCCTCCATTCATTCATTCAGCTTGGTGGTCTGGTATTGACCACGCGAGCATTCCTTGACCCGTGAAGTGTGCAGTTATTGACCAGAGAAAGCCGAGTTGCTCAGGGAGACTTTGGGGAGAGTATTTGTGAGGTGCACGTGAAGTGCCGAGCACGTATCCTGTGGGCCGATGCGTGTTCTGATCCTTGGCGCGGGGGGGATGCTCGGCCACAAGGTGTGGCAGATCTTCCGCGATCGTTTCGATTGCCGGGCGGCGGTGCGCACCCGCCTGCCGTTGGCGCTGTTCGATGACGACCGGGTCATGGCGGGGATCGACGCCGCTGATTTCGAGCGCGTGACGCGGCTGATCGCGAAGATCCGGCCGGGCGCGGTGATCAACTGCGTCGGGGTGGTCAAGCAACTCGCGGCGGCGCATGATCCGATCACGTCGATCACGTTGAACTCGCTCTTTCCGCACGTGGTGGCGAGGGCGTGTGGGGAGATTGGGGCGCGGATGGTTCACATCTCGACGGATTGCGTGTTCGCGGGGACAAGGGGCAATTACCGCGAATCGGATACGCCCGATGCGGCCGATCTTTATGGAAGATCGAAACTTCTCGGCGAAGTAGTCACGGAGGCACAGCGCGTCGAAACCAATGGTGGATACCGGCAAGGGCACGACAAGCACGGCCCCCTCATCCGCCTTCGGCACCTTCTCCCCCAGCTGAAAAGCGCTGGGGGAGAAGGGCTCTCGATGTTAGGGAAGCGCGAGCTCGCTGTACAGACAGGAGTGTCTGTGCCACATTTGACGATCCGCACCTCGATCATCGGACGCGAGCTGCGGACGGCGAACGGCGTGGTGGAATGGTTTCTGTTGAACCGCGGCGGGTCGGTGCGCGGCTTCACGAAGGCCGTCTTTTCCGGGGTCACGACGACGACGCTGGCGCAGACGCTGGCTGAGGTGATCGAGCATCATCCCGGTCTGAACGGGCTCTATCACGTGGCAGGAGCGGCGATCACCAAGTACGATCTGCTGGTCATGCTGAATGAGGTGTTCAGCGCCGGAGTGGCGATCACGCCTGATGACAGCGTCGTCATCGATCGGACGCTCGATGCCGCGCGCTTTCGGGAGGCGACCGGAATGGTCCCGCCGGCATGGCCGGAAATGATCGCCGCGCTGGCAGCGGAATCGCCGCAGTATGAGCGCTGGAGAACGACAGAATGATCCTCGATGGTAAACGGGTGCTGGTCACGGGCGGCACCGGGTCACTCGGCGCGACGGTGGTGCGCGCTCTTCTGCGCGGCGACGCCGGACGGCCGGCACGCATCACGGTTTTCTCGCGCGACGAGGCCAAGCAGAACGAGATGCGCCTGTCGTTTCTCAACCGCCCAGCGGCGACAGACGAAGTGATCTACGCGAACCTGCAACAGGTCCTGCACTTTCGCATCGGCGACGTTCGCGACTATGCCGCCATCCGCGCCGCCGTGGAGCAGGCGGACGTGGTCATCAACGCGGCGGCGCTCAAGCAGGTGCCGTCGTGCGAGTACTTCCCGATCGAGGCGGTGCAGACGAACGTCCTCGGCGCGGGCAACATCGTGCGGGCCATCCGCGAGAGCGGCGCGCATGTGGACGTGGTGGCCGGCATCTCCACCGACAAAGCCTGCAAGCCGGTGAACGTGATGGGGATGACCAAGGCGCTGATGGAGCGGATCTTCTCCGAGGCCAATCTCGAATGTCCGGCCACGCGGTTCGTCTGCGTACGCTACGGCAACGTCATCGCATCACGCGGCTCGGTCGTGCCGCTCTTTCTCGACCAGATCGCGCGCGGAGGTCCGGTCACGATCACCACCGAGGAGATGACGCGCTTTCTGCTGTCGCTCGAACGCGCCGTGGAGACGGTCTTCGCGGCGATCGAGGGGGCGCGCGCGGGCGAGACCTACGTGCCGCGCGTTTCCGCGGCGCGCATCGTCGATGTGGCGTCGACGCTGATCGACGGCCGCGGCATCGACATCACCATCACCGGCGTCCGGCCGGGCGAGAAGACGCACGAGATCATGGTGTCGGAAGAGGAATGCCACCGCACCATCGCCCGCGGCGAGTATTACGTCATCCTCCCGATGCTGCCGGAGCTTCGCGATCCGGAACCGTTCACGCCGGCGCTGACGGGCGAGTATTCGTCGTCCGAGGTGAACCTGGAAGGGGCCGCGCTCCGCGAAATGCTTGCTCCGTTCATGGAGCGTCGATGAAGGTCGTGACCTGGCTCGGCACGCGTCCCGAGATCATCCGGCTGAGCCGTGTCATCCCCCTTCTCGACCGCAGTGCCGAGCACGTGGTGGTCCACACGGGACAGAACTACGACGAGAATCTGAGCGACGTGTTCTTCCGCGAGATGCAGGTCCGCCAGCCGGACGTTCACCTCGGCATCGAGGCGAGCTCGTTCGGCGCACAGGCGGCGCAGGTGATCGAGAAGTCGTTCGACTTTTTCATGCGCGAGCGTCCCGACCGCGTGGTGATCCTCGGCGATACGAACAGCGGTCTGGCGGCCGTCAGCGCGGCACGGCTGGGGATTCCGGTCTTTCACATGGAAGCGGGCAACCGCTGCTTCGACGACCGCGTCCCCGAGGAGATCAACCGGCGCATCATCGACAACTGCAGCGACGTGCTGATGCCGTACACGCATCGCAGCAAGGAGAACCTGCTGGCCGAGGGGTTCGAGAGGAAGCGGATCGCCGTCACCGGCAATCCGATCTTCGAGGTGCTGCAGTTCTATCGCCCGCAGATCGACGCCTCGGACGTGATGGCGCGGCTGTCGGTTGCGCCACAGAGTTTCTTCCTGGCCACGCTGCACCGCGCGGAGAACGTCGACGGCGAGGAGCGCCTTCGGGGATTCGTGACCGCGCTCGACCGCGTCGCCGAGGTTCATGGACTGCCGATGCTGATCAGCCTTCATCCGCGGACGCTCGACCGCCTGCAACATTTCGGCATCGACCTCGGCGCGCACATCCGGGTCATGAAACCGCTGGGATTCTTCGACTTCGTCCGCCTGGAGATCGAAGCGGCCTGCGTGCTGAGCGACAGCGGGACGGTGCAGGAGGAGTGCTGCATCTTCGGCGTCCCCAACGTCACGCTACGCGACGTCACCGAGCGGGCGGAGACGATCGAGTGCGGCAGCAACATCCTGACCGGCGGCGATGGCGCGGCCATCGAGAGCGCCGTGGCCATCGCGCTGATGAAATCGCCCTGGACGCCGCCGGCGGAGTACATGGTGCCGAATGTGTCGCAGACGGTGGCGAAGATCGTGATGAGCTACGGGATTTGAGCGCGAGCGATTGGCGGCCGGAGCGCTGGCGTCTCGCCGGCTGGCTCGGCGGCGTCTCGCCGCTGAGGGTTACCAGCGAATGTATCGCAAGCTGCCCGAGCGGGGGCGAGACGCCCCCGGGCCAGCCGGCGAGACGCCAGCGCTCCGTTTGATTAAAGTCTAGGCTAGCGTGTTGCCGATGCCGCGTGTCTCCATCATCATCCCGGTCTACAACGGCGCGAATTACGTGCGCGAGGCGATCGATAGCGCGCTGGCGCAGACGAGCAAAGATATTGAGGTCATCGTCGTCAACGACGGGTCGCGCGACGGCGGTGCGACCGCGGAGATCGCGCGGTCGTATGGCGATCGGATCCGCTACATCGAGAAGGAGAATGGCGGCGTCTCGTCGGCGCTCAATCGCGGCATCGCGGCGATGCAGGGCCAGTGGTTCTGCTGGCTGAGTCACGACGACCGCTATCTGCCGGAGAAATGCGCGGCCGAGCTGGCCTTTCTCGAGCGCAACCCCGAGGCGAGGATCGTCGGCTGCAACTTCCAACTGATCGACGAGCAAGGCAAGGTCACGGGGGAGCACCGCGAACCGTTGAGCATCGTCCGCACGGGACGCGAATTGATTTCGACATGGGTATACGGCTGCGGCCTGATGATCCATCGCTCGGCGCTCGAGGAGGCAGGGCTGTTCAACGAAGCGAACCGCACCACCCAGGATCTGGAGATGTGGTTCCGGCTCCTCGAGCACGACCCCATCTATCTGCTGCCGGAGGTGCTGGCGCAATTGCGCCAACACGCGGAAGCAGGCAGCAGGACGGAGTCGCGCTATCAACGGGACAAAGACGAGCTTTTCGCGCGGCTGCTGGAGCGATACGACGCGACGTACTTCGATCCGGCGGCGACGACGCCGCATCAGCGCGCGACGACGTACTGGCTGGTGGCCGGCAATGCCATGTCGCGCGAGTCGTGGGGAGGCGCGCGGCTGTGGATCGAAAGGGCCTGGCGCGAGGAGCGCTCGATGCGGAATCCGGCGTTCAAGGCGCATTTCGTCGGAGCGCGGATGGTTTTGAGGTGGTGGCGAACGCGGGGGTATGTCGAAGGGAAGCTGCGCCGGGCGGCGCGGCGGATTCTGCCGGGATGGGTGGTGGCGCGGTTGCGGCGGGGACGGTGAGGGTGGGGAGCGGGTTGTCGGTTGTCGGGGTGACAACCAAAAGCGTCAATTTCACTCCCGGCGATGACGATTTCGAATCCAACGATGACGATTTGTCATGCGACGATGACGATTTGTCATCCGCGATGACGATTTCGCATGCGACGATGACGATTTGGCATCCGATGATGACGATTTGTCATCCGCGACGACGATTTCGAATGCGACGATGACGATTTGGCATCCGATGATGACGATTTGTCATCCGCGACGACGATTTCGAATGCGACGATGACGATTTGGCATCCGGCGATGACGATTTTTCGCTACCGGCGACGCGAATTCCTGTCTTGAGGCACGAGAACGAACGGCTTGAGCTCACGCGGAGACGCGGAGACGCGGAGGAGAGAATTTACGTCCCCGTCAACGTCCACTGCAACCGGGGCGCGATCTTCCCGCCGCGTTGGTCGCGCGCGGAGAGGCTGCCTTCTTCCGTCACGGAGAACGTGAGCACGTTCTCACGGACGATGTCGTAGCTGCCGTATGGCTCGGTGATGGTGATGAAGTAGCGGCCGGGCATCAGGAAATCGGCCGGTATCCGGCAGCGGAACTGCTGGCGGCCGCGCTTCCACTCGTGATTGGCCTGGCTGGTGGCATCGGCGCTCGTCGACGTCAGCAGGAGATCTCCAGAGTCGGTCTGCAGGCGCATCTCGATTCTCCCCGCGGGGAACTTGTCGTGAATGGAGATGTCGAAGACGACGTCGATCGGCGCGTTCGCCGGAAAGCCTTCGCCTCCGCCGGACGAGCTGCCT